>ENA-OPSQ01001065-OPSQ01001065.1-human-gut-metagenome-genome-assembly--contig:-NODE-1065-length-20661-cov-2.268951_pt1 | contig 20661 bp, 14 predicted proteins | sample MGYA00241456_ERZ501904 | MGnify/ENA primary metagenome ERZ501904 (study PRJEB25962, sample SAMEA2042452) | human gut metagenome | biome: human gut; feature: human-associated habitat; material: faeces...
AGCGAAGAGGGGGATGTCTACATAGTCACCTCCTGCCCCGTACCCGCCGAGAGCGACCGCAAGACGAGGCAGAATGTGCGCCATCTGCGAAAGCTGCATCCGGACGCCGTTATAGTGCTCACGGGCTGCATGCCGCAGGCGTTCCCCGAGGACGCGCGTCTGCTCACCCAGGCGGATATCGTCACCGGCAACCGCTCGAACAAGCAGATTCCCGACATGATCGATGAATTCTTCCGCACGCGTGAGAGGATCGTGCGCATAGCTCAGCACGAAAACGGCGAAAAATTCTCGGGCGAGCTGATAAACGATTTTCGCGAGCGCACGAGGGCGACGGTCAAAATCGAAGACGGCTGCAACCGTTTCTGCTCCTACTGTGTCATTCCATATGCGCGCGGGCGCGTGCGTTCGAAGCCGCTTGAGGACATAAGAGAAGAGATATCCTCGCTCGAAAAGAAAGGCTTTTCGGAGATAGTTCTCGTCGGCATAAATCTTTCGGCATACGGCACGGACTGCGGGGCGAGCATCTGCGACGCGGTCGAGCTCGCCGCATCGTTCGATGGGATAAAGCGCGTGCGTCTCGGCTCTCTCGAGCCAGACCACATGACCCCGGACGTTACAAAAAGGCTGGCTGAATGCAAAAAGCTCTGCCCGCAGTTTCACATATCGCTCCAAAGCGGATGCGACAAGACGCTCAAGCGCATGAACCGCCACTACACCGCCGCCGAATACGAAGAACTCTGCACAAGGCTCAGAAGCGAGTTCGAGGACGCGACGCTGACGACGGATGTCATGGTCGGCTTCTCGGGCGAGACTAAAGAAGATTTCGAGATTTCGCGCGATTTCGTCAGGAAGATAGGCTTCGAAAAAGTTCACGTATTCCCCTATTCACGCAGGGCAGGCACGCGCGCGGCGGAGTTCCCGGATGTCGTTGAAAACGCCGAAAAAGAGCGCAGAAGCCGCGAGATGATCGCGGCGGCAGGCGAAGTTCGGCATGAATTTTTGGAGAGACAAATCGGCAAAACAGTCGAGGTTCTGTTTGAAGAGAAGCTGCGCGACGGCAGTATTCAGGGCTACACGGCGAACTACACGTCGGTCAGAATAAAGAGCGGCTGCACACACGGTCTGCGCAAAGTAAAAATCACCGCCTGCGGCGATGACTGGTGCGAGGGCGAGCTGATATAGGCAAAATGTGATTTCGTCTCTATTAGTTTAGAGATACTATTAATAATTTTTCAGTTCAGTCAATATGCACGCCAACTGAATATATTGTCGAAATTAAGAGACAAGCTCTGTTGATTCCGTTCATTATACACCTACCAAAAATCGATATTTTACTCCAAATAATACATTACAAAAAGACTGCAGAACTTCCATTACGGTAATTCTGTGGTCTTTTTATCTTTTTAAAATCTGTATAAAAAGTCAAGTATGGGGACTTTAATACCTGTTTTTGTGCGTTTAGTACCAATCCTATGGACAAGGTGCATTTTTCCTGTTATTATTCTATCAAAACTTCAGCATTTTTCTTCCAAGCAGATTAAAGGAAGTTTTTCTTCCTCATATCAGCTGTCATCAAAAAGAAGAGTTACATGCTGTATCAAAATTCTTGTTTTGCTATTGCTATTATCGATTTTAAATTGACAAGAGTTACATTACAAAAATATTTAAAGTTTACATAAGCGGGTTAAAGTAGCTTCAATTGCATCTAAAATCGAAAAATTTCTTAATTGAAAGTTGAGGAGTTATTAATGTTTAAACCTTCAAAATTTAACTTTTTCTACAATCGTTCAAATAACGAAAATATCGTTTACAACACATTCTCAAAAGCTTTAATTTCTTTGGACGATGAGCATATGGAATCCTTAAAAAACAATGCTTTAGGCACAATGTTCTCTGACGAAGAAATAGGGTTTCTTTTCGACAACGGGTTTCTTGTTGAAAAAACAACTGATGAAAACGAATTTTTAAAATATTACAACAACAAGGCGCGATTTGCTTCAGATTATTTTTGTTTAACAATTGCTCCCACATTGGGTTGCAACTTTGACTGTCCCTATTGTTTTGAAGATAAAAGAAACGGCGTAATGTCCGAAGATGTTCAAAATGCATTGATCCGCTTTGTCGAAAACAAGATTAAGAACGGAGTAAAAATGTTAGAAATCACTTGGTACGGAGGAGAGCCTTTGATGTGTTTTGATATTATAAAGACTCTTGCGTCTCAAATAACCGCGATAGCGGATTCTTACAACGTCAAGTGCCGGATGGGCATGATTTCAAACGGATATTTACTCAATGAAGAAGTAGTGGATTTCCTTGAAAAATATAATGTTTCTTTTCAAATCACCATCGATGGCATGGAGGAGAATCACAACAAGCGCAGGTACTTAAAAAACGGCAACGGAACATATTCCAAGATTATAGACAATCTAAAATTATTTTCTAACAGGCAAATTGATGTATATGTTCGAATGAATGTGGACAACTACAACTACAATGATTACAGCGCATTGAGCGAATTGGTAGAAAGTTTCGACAACTCGAGAATGATATTATATCCTGCCATAACCGAAGAAATCAATGAAAGAAAAGAGGAGCGCAAAAGCCATTATATGAACGATTCGGTTTACGATGATTTTATATCAATAACAAGAAAGAACGGACTATTTAAATTTAAATCTTCCGAGCTTCCGATTAGTAACGATGTAAGTTCTGTACCAGATAACCGATGCTACTTCTGTGCTGCTGAATTGGATAATTCTTGTGTAATAGACGAAAAAGGCAATGTTTATAAGTGTTGGGATGAAGTCGGACACGAAGACTCTTGTTTTAATATATTGACTCCCGAAAAAATAAATTATGACAGTTTATTGCGATATATGGGAGATCATACCTTTAACGATTATAGATGTTCAAATTGCGTATTTCTTCCATTGTGCTTCGGAGGATGCAAATTTCATAGATATCATCTCAATCGCTACGCTTGTGCCTTTAACGACTCATCTCTTATATCTTATTTGGAAGACACATTGCTGAATTAAGCGGTGTTTTCATAATTCTTAGAAGGAGGGTTTGACATGCAGGTTATCGCTAAAGCTAAAACTACTAAGAGCAGCTTCGCAAAAGAATATGCGAAGGCCGCCAACGATTGTGATCACTTCAAGTGCAAACTTTGTGAGTACTAATCGTCAGTGCATAGGTAACGCTAAGTTGCCTATGCACTACCTTTTTTAAAGAGACGAGTATATGAATTATAAAAATAATCCAACACTTATATGCTCAGATAAACAGGTACATAAATACTTGCTGCTACAGCTTTTATATTGAGTAAATCATATGGTTTATAGCATTTTCACTACCGTACTAAAAAGCTGTCGAAAGAACGTATCATCTACCGAAATAGCAATACTTATATTCATAACAAAAAACAGATATGTTTTAGATAAAAGTAATTTGCTTGAACTGCGAATTAAGAGGCACTAATTAAGAATTATTTCATATCGGTCTATCGTCGCGTCGGCTATAGTCGGCTATAATAGATAAAAAATTAGTTATAATAAAATCATGAATTAGCCAAATAGATCGAACATGACTATAAAAATCGGCACTGCAATAGCGGTGCCGATTATACTTATGCCGATAAAAACCACTTGCTATGCAAGTGGAATGTACGGACTTAAGTGTCAGGTATTGAAAAAAGAACCCCGTTCTGTAAAATAAGAAAGAGGCTACCAACCCACATTCAAACAGAACGGAGGACATTAGATGGAAAATAAACGACCTAATGACACATACAGTTTAGCACATACAAGTTGGAAGTGTCAATATCACATAGTGTTTGCGCCAAAATATAGAAGAAAAGTAATATATGGAAAACTAAAACAGAGATAGGAGCAATATTAAGGGAACTGTGTGAGCAAAAAACATGTAAATATAATAGAAGCGCACGCAATGCCAGATCACATCCATATGCTTGTAGAAATACCACCAAACCAAAGAGTAAGAAATTTTATGGGGTATTTAAAAGGAAAAAGTACAATGATAATATTTGAAAGATTTTCAAATTTAAAGTATAAGTATGGAAACAGGCATTTTTGGTGTAGAGGCTATTATGTAAGTACAGTGGGAGGGAACAAAGAAGGTATAGCAAGATATATTCGAGAACAGGAACATGAAGATATGATAAATGATCAGATATCAATAAAAGAATATATCGACCCATTTAAACAATAAAAAGTAAAGAGCGAATGCGATAGGTAGTTTCAGCGATATGGTAACCCCTTTAGGGGTCGCTAGTGAAGTGCCCTTTAGGGCCAAAGTAAAACCACCGGCTGAGCCGGTGGTTATTATTTCAGTATCTTTCTGATCTTGCTGCTCAGACGCAGGCAGTAGAACGTGATGAGCTTTGAGAGCGCGTAATCGTAGAGCAGGAAGGTAATAATTCCGAGAATTGCTATCGCGGGTATCGCCCACTTGCCGAGAAAATCTGGCAGGTCGGGGTCGATGCCCATAAATTTTACCATCAGAAAATACGAAAGCGACATAACGACCGAAAAGGTCAGAATCTTTATAATATACTCGACTGCGCGCGGCGTTTTGCTCTCCAGCACGGCCTTGAGCACGGGATAATAGCCGAAAAAGACCGTGTAGATTATCGCCGCCGCTTTGTTTGGGACGACTATCAGCGACAGCAGGGACACCGCCGCCCACACGCCGAGCGCCCATTTTTTGTCAACTTCAATGACTATGACCGCGACGAGCAGACCCGATATCGCGGGGAGCGCCAGCTCGAGATTCGGGATAATCGAGACTAACGCCATCAGAGCGACAGACAGCGCCGCAAAGACGGCGCTGAGAGCTATTTTGGATGTTTTTTTCATTTCGCGTTTCATATATCAGCCTCAACAGCACGGGATAAGATCGCCGCCCATGCACTCGCAGCAGCAGTCGGCGCAGAGCAGACCGGAGCAAACATCGCAGGCACTGCATCCGCTCGACGATTTGCGGGCGCTGCGGAAGCCGCCGATTTTCGACGAATCGAGATTTTCCTTTGCCGCCGCATATTCGCGGTTATTGGGATCCATTCTGCACGCGCGGTCAAAATTCTCAGATGCATAGTCGAGCCAGCCGCGTCTCTGCTGAGCCGCGCCCTTGAGATAATACCACTCTGCAGCGCGATACTGCTCGGGTATACCGTCGAGCAGAACCAATGCGTCCTCTATCCTGCCGCTGCGTATTTTTTCGCGTATATCGGACAGGTCGGACATATTGTTCGCATATGATGAAGAGTGCGAAGACGATGAAGAAGAGCCGCCGAGTCCGCCCCTGAGCATGACTATCTGGTCATACGCGTCATTGAGCTCCTGCATTTTGCCGTCGTCCGACGAGTCGCTGTATTTGCGGGCGAGCTCGCGATAAGCGTTTCTTATCTGCTCGTCACTCGCCGTGTCCGGTACTCCGAGAACCGAGAACGGATTCTTTTTCATTCTTCACACCCTCTTTCTTTCTGAATATTTCCGTCTGCGAAGCAAACATTCCGTCGCAGACCACATTTTCTATTATATCCCCGAATCTGTTGAACTTCAGTCCGCCGAGCGCGTTCGCCGTCTCGCCCGCCGTGAGGTCAAGACGCTCTTTGGCAAATTTTCTGAACTCATCGCCCGAGAGGCTGTTCGCATCGGGGAATTTTGCTTTTAGCGGATTATATGACCCGCTCTTTATATCCTTTTCGATATCGTCAACGGCATCGAGCAGATATATCCACCTGCCCAGAAGATAGCCGAAACGCCACAGCTGTATTTTGTCCTCGCCGTAGTATCCCTGAGAGAATATTGCGGCGAGCATCTTACCGGACGGATCCGCCGCCTCGTCGAGCGACGCCGTGCCGGATTTTTCGATTTTTTGCTGTTCTTCCATTGCGGCGGCGACGGCGCGGTCGAGCATCTCCTGCCGTCTCGCGGCTTTTTTGTGCATGAGCGAAAGCGCGGGCTTTATAAGCCGGCACGCAAGGCGTTTGAAGAATCCGCCGTCCGCGATATCATCGAGCAATTTATAATAAGAGACGATTATAACGACATCGGCACTGCGCTCGAGTTCCGCATCGTCGGTGCATTTGAGGCACTTCTTCGCGGGATTCACGCAGCAGCGTCCTTTTTCAAATTTTCCGCACTGCTCCTGAAGAGCCAGGCGAACTATCGAAAGAAAAGTGAAATCATAGCTCAAAAGCATCCGCGCTATCGGGGTATAGAGTCTGCCGAGCACTCTGCACTCGGAGCAATATACGCCTCGGTAAAGCTCATAATCCTTGATTTTGAGCTCGGGCTTGAAAGCTTTGATATAGCCTGTCATCTTTTCCCCCAAAAAGTTTTCTGTGTCTCTTTAGCTTATTTTATATCAAAGAACCACAAAATCGGTTAACGCTTTGTAAACTTTTTGCTTCAATCCTTGCAATAGTGCTTTTTCAGATGCTTTACCGCCTTCTCGTAGCCCTCAAAGCCGAAGCCTATATATGTTTTGACGCAGGCAGGGGTTATATATGAATTCTCGCGAAACTCCTCGCGCGCGGAAATATTTGACAGATGCACCTCGACCGTCGGAATACCGACCGCCTTGAGCGCGTCATGTATCGCGATGCTCGTATGAGTATAAGCCGCGGGGTTAATTATTATCGCATCGACTTTTTCATAATACGCCTGCTGGATTATGTCAACGAGCGTGCCCTCATGGTTCGACTGAAAAAACTCCGGCTCCATGCCGTTCTCTTCGCAGCGCGCGCGGATATATTCAACAAGATCGTCATAGGTCTGCCTGCCGTAGATATCCGGCTCCCTTATGCCGAGCATATTCATATTGGGTCCGTGAATAACATAAACCTTCATTTACAACCTCTTCCTTTCAGAATTGAATTGATTTATTGCCTGTTCGGTGATAAAATTACTTCGTAAAGATAAAATCCGTGACGCAGGTCACAACAGGAGTGAAAATATGATATACACGATTGAAAACGAATTTCTTCGCGTCAGCGCGGAGGACGACGGAGCACAGCTGAGCTCCGTAGAGCTCAAGGAAAACGGAAAAGAGTTCCTCTGGCAGGGCGATCCGTCAGTCTGGTACGGCAGAGCGCCGGTTCTCTTCCCGATAATCGGTCAGCTCTTGGACGGAAAATATCGCTACAGCGGCCGCGAATACGAGATGCCGAAGCACGGCTTCGCGCGCCACTCGGTGTTTGCTATCAAAGAGCAGAGCGAAGATTCCATAACCTTCTCCCTCGCGTCGAGCGACGAGACGAGGAAGTGCTATCCGTTCGAGTTTGAGCTGCTGATAAAATATTCCGTCAGCGGACATACACTCCGCTGCACGAGTACAGTCATAAACAAGACCGACGGCGAGATGTATTTCTCGATCGGCGCGCACCCCGGCTTCAACTGCCACATAGGCGACGCGATAGAGTTTGAAAAAGGCGAAAATCTTCGCACGATGAGAATAGATTCAAGCTCCATTCTCATGGATGAGACTTTCCCGGTAGAGCTCGAAAACGGGCGTACGATAAGGCTCACAGAGCATATTTTCGACAAGGACGCGCTTATCCTCGAGGGACTTAATTCAGAGAGCCTGCGCCTCGTAAGCGGCGACAGAACTGTAAAATTCACCTTTGGCAAAGCGCCATATCTCGGAATATGGGCGAAGCCCAACGCGCCGTATGTCTGCCTTGAGCCGTGGTACGGAGTCAACGACAGTTGTGACAAAAAAGACTCTATAGCCGAAAAGCGCGGCATCGAAAAGCTCGAAAAAGGCGAAACTTTTTCGTTCGACTGGACAGCCGAGCTTGAGGGCTGAAAAAATTATATCAGACTGCCGTTTTCGCGGCAGTCTTTTTTTATGCCTTGAAGCGGTAACCTGCGCCCCAGACGGTTTCTATATACTGCGGGTTGGAGCTGTCCGTCTCGATTTTATCGCGGATCCTGTTGATATGGACGGTGACGGTCGAGGTCTCGCCTATCGCATCGAGTCCCCATATTTTATCGAATATGGCGTCCTTGCTGTAGACCACATTCGGGTTTGATGCGAGGAACGTGAGCAGGTCGAACTCCTTGTTCGTGAGCGTGACCTCTTTCTCGTTGACGAAAACGCGGCGGGCGTGGGTATCTATCGAAAGCTTGCCGACATTTATAATATAATTAACAGGCTCTTCGCCCTTTGAGGTAAGACGCTCATAGCGGGAAATGTGCGCCGTGACGCGCGCGACAAGCTCGGAAGGGCTGAACGGTTTGGTTATATAGTCGTCCGCGCCGATACCGAGTCCTCTTATCTTGTCTATCTCGTCCTTCTTCGCCGAAACCATGAGCACTGGACACTCCTTGTGCTTGCGTATCTGGCGACAGACCTCGAAGCCGTCAAGCCCGGGAAGCATGACATCGAGTATCACGAGGTCATAGTCCGAGCCGAGCGCCTTATCGAGGCCGCTCTTTCCGTCAAATTCTATCTCAACCGTATAGCCGTTCGCCTCGAGATAATCGCGCTCGAGTTCGGCTATATTTTTTTCGTCCTCAACAACAAGAATCTTTTTGCTCATTTTTCTCTCTCCTTCTTATTTTGCCTGCGGCAAATCTATTATCACCTTGAGTCCGCCGAGCTCGCTCTCATCCGCGCGGATGGACGCGCCGTGTCGGTCGGTTATCTGCTTTGTTATCGCGAGACCGAGGCCGCTTCCGTTTTTGTGACCCGTCCGCGCCTTGTCGCCTCTGTAGAAAGTTTCGAATATCTTATCGCGTTCGTCCGCCGGGACGCCCTGACCGTTATCTTCGATAGATATCTCGGTGTGTCCGTCTTCGCCGTTTCTGACGGAAAGCATTATTTTAGCCGTTCCGTCCTCCGCGCCGTATTTGCGGCTGTTGTCGATAAGATTGTTGAGCACGCGCCTGAACTGGGCGGGATCGATGTTTATCTCCCTGTCCTCGTCGCACTCGAAGTTATATATGAACTCTATGCCCGCCTCGCCGAGGGTGTCGGCGGCATAGGCTGTATACTCCTCGAAGAAGTCCTTCGCCTTTATCTTTTCAAAATAAAACGGCACTTTGTCAAGGCTGAGCTTCGAGAGCATCGAAAGCTCGGAAACGAGGGTGTCCATGCCCTGCGCGGTGTCATAAATGACCCCGACATAGCGCATCTTTTTCTCGTCCGTGTCGGCGATACCGTCGAGTATGCCGGAAGCGTAGCCTTTTATAGTGGTCAGCGGAGTGCCGAGATCGTGTGAGATGCCGGCGATAAGCTGCATCCTGTTCTCTTCGTATTTCTGCTGCTGTTCGACCGACTCCTTGAGCCGCTGGCGCATCTCTTCAAAGTCCGCGCAGACCTGACCTATCTCATTTTTGGAGCTGTAGGGCACTTTATAGTCGAGGTTGCCGTCGCGCAGCTCATGGGTAGCCGTCTGGAGTATGGTCATCGGCTCCATAATGCTCTTGAGCATGAGAATGACGAGCAAGCCGTTTGTTATGATTATCGCGACGACCGCAACGACCGCTGCGATGGCGATGATGTTATTGCCCTTTATCGGTATGCCGGAGCTGCCGCTGTAGATGCTGGGGCTGACTATTGCGTTTAGATTTTTGTTGACTACAATTATTTTTACAATACCCTCGCCCTCGACGGAAAAGACATCGGTGACGACCGTTCCGCTGTCGTCCGAGGTGACGAACGGGCTGTTTATATCGCTCAGGCTCTTGCCGCAGATATCAATGACCGCGCCGACCATCTCATAGACATCCGCTTCTACAGTCTTGTATATTATCTCGTCGTTCGCGAGGATCATAATATCCGAGCCGTCTCTCTGAATATTCGCACATGCGCCGAGAACGGCATCGCTTATTCTGTCCTCCATGCCGCTGCCTGACTTGGTTATCCCCGCTCTGAGCGGAGCGATACGCTTTTTATCCATCGCGCCGAGCCTGTCGGTATCGCTCTTTTTCGGAGTCTTTATCTTGTCCTCAAGCGACGAGACATTGAACTGCGTCTTATAAAGCAGATAAGAGCCGAACGACGGGTCGAACGACATCTTCGATGTCGAAAAATATGTTATGGACAATGTGGTCAGCAATATGACCGCGGTTATAATAGCCACGGGGACGATGACCATAAGCATATTCGACACGACAAGTTTGTTTCTGATAGACATATTTTTGAGCACGGATATTCTCCTTTTTTGAAAAGGTTTTCCACCGCCGCAAACGCGGAATATCGAGGCATCTGCGGTCAAAAATAAGCTCGGTGATGATATTGAAAAACGGGTTTCGCTATGTCTTTGTCTTTCTCCTCGGCGCGGTAATATACAACCTCGTCGAGGTGATTTTCCGCGGCTACACGCACTGGTCGATGTCCGTAGCCGGCGGCTCGGTGTTGCTGATTTTTTATCTTCTGAGCGACTGGCTCGCCGCGCTCCACCCCGTGATAGGCGGCATGATAGGCGCGCTCGTGATAACCTGCATCGAGCTTATCGCCGGGGTGATATTCAACATTCTGCTCAGGCAGGATGTCTGGGACTATTCGAATATGCCGCTGAATTTTCTCGGGCAAATCTGCCTGCCGTTTTCGGCGGTTTGGTTCATTCTCTATTTCCCGGCGGAATATCTGTGCCTTGCGCTCAAAAGAAAATTTGAGCCGAAAGAGCGAAATCAGTTCGAGGCGATGTAGTCGGCAATGCCGTCTACCGTCGCCTGGGCGAGCCTCTCCTGGACGGAATCCGACCAGAGGAACTTGCACTCTCTGATATTGCTAACGAAGCCGTATTCTATGAGCACGGCGGGGCACTCCTCAATTCTCGTCACGCGGAACGGATACATATTCGTGCCGCGGTCTATCTTATTCAGAGTCGCCGAGCCTGCGCCCGAATATATGCCGCTCTTATAGGCGGAGACTATCCGCTTATGAACAGCTGACGCCAGCGGGAACGAATATGCCTGATAGTAATATGCCGTAGTGCCCATCGGGCTTGCGCTCTCGCTCGAGTCGCAGTGGACAGCGATAAACATATCGGGGTTCTTCGTCCTGCCCATATTCGCACGGGCGTCGAGAGAAACATATGTGTCATTAGAGCGTGTCATAATGACTGTTGCGCCGCGGGCTTCGAGCTTCGCTTTTATCTTCTGGGCGAGGAGCAGGTTTATCTGCTTCTCGTATTTTTTGGAGCTGTTGGGGTTATATGCGCATATCGCGCCGGAATCGTTGCCGCCGTGACCCGCATCTATCATAATAACACTGCCGCTGAGCGACGAAGCGGGCTTCGCTTTAATCTTGAGTGTAAGGCAGCCGTCCGAAGTATAGCCGACGGAATAGCCATAGAATCTGCCGGGAGTCCTGAGAGTCAGGCGCAAGGTCAGTGTTTTCGCCTTGCTGTCCGTTATCCACTGGGCGGCGGAGACTATCTTGCTGCCGGAGACATTGATTTTGCCGACAACATTGCCGGAATGGCTGAAGGTGATATCAACATATTTTCCGTTGAACGCCGTCACGGCATAGAGCGAACCGCCCGAAGCCTGAGACGAAGGGATATATGACTGGTTCTTGACCGCGACATTGAACGGAACCTTCCAGGTGAAGCCGAATTTTATAGTAGTCGCGTCGGAGTTTGAAGAGCTCGAAACTACAGACACTTTGTTCTGCGGAAGATTATAGCCCTGAGCTATTAACTTCGTCTTGCTCGCAAGTATATTTCTGCCGCTGGCGAGGCGATAGTATTTGCTGCCGCCGTAAGTATATTCGCTCGAAATATAATCAAACGTTCCCGCCGGGAGCGGAGAGCTGTAGGGCACGCAGTCGTCAACTACATTAGCGGGCATCGTCTCGCAGAGCGAGGTTATCTCGCACATCTTCGATCTGCCCGCAACGCCCGCATAGGCGTAAGGAGTGAGCATCTTTGACGGGTCGAAATCGACATTGCCGCCCGTGCCTCCGTCGGTAGTGTCGGACGGTTTATCGGTTGACGGATGCTCGGTGGTATCGGGCTGGGTCGGGGTCGGCTCGGGAGTCGGAATGACCGCGCTGACGCTGACGCTCGCGCCGCTCATTGTGGCGGAGAGTCCGTTGAAGCTTGCGTATACTTTTATTCTTCCGAGCGACTGCACTTTTGACGTGCTCGCGGGAATTGAAATCTTGCCGCTGTAGACGGCGAAATCCGAGTTTTCGTCGAGCTTTGTGCCGTTTTCGTCCTGAACGAAATTAGACTGCTGCTTGAGCTTCACTTTCGTGCCGCCGAGGCTCGCCGTAACATTCGAGCCCTTGAGTGCGGTCGCGGTGACGGTGATACTGCTGCCGCCCGGCACTTCCATAGATTTTGTCGGGGTTATCGACTCGAGTATTTTTATTTCATATGTAACGGTATATTTATGAGTCTTGCCCTTATGCTCAAAGCTGAACTCGTTCTTTCCTACCTTGAGTTCTGACTCGAACGAGAAATCGCCGTTTGCTTCGCGTTTTACATCTTTGCCGTTGAGCTTCAAGGGGCTCAGCGGGCTGCTTGAGCCTGTAAAGGTTATTTTCGATTCGTTTGTGGTCTTTGTGCTGCCCTCAAAATTTCTGAGTTCAAAGTCCTTTTCAAGCTCTTCGCGGCTGCGCTCCGCGATATATTTGAGAATTGCCGAAGCGAGTGAATTATCCGACGAAAAAAACTCATAGTCATACATGACCGTTCCCACGCAGGAGTCGAGCGAATCGCAGGCATCGAGCTGTTCGGTTATCATCATCGCCTCATCCATGCCGTCGGACGCAAAGAGATTCGCGCGCACAGCCGCCGCGAAGCTCAGCCCGCTCCCGCGCGCCGAGTCATTCACCTGCTCGAGCGAAGAGACATATTTTTCGCCAGCCGAGGACTTGTCCGCCGGGAAGCTTATAAGAAAATCCGCGAATCTTGAATCGAGCACGGCCGCGCAGTCCGCCGCGTTTGAAGCATCGGCAAAGAGCGCCGCGCTGACTTTTTTATTTTCGGAATGCAGAGTGCCGACAGCGTTCTTTCTCTGCTCGGCGGTCATATCGCCGGAGAACGCCACGCAGTCGAAGCTGCTTCCGAGCGAAGATAATTCGTCTTTTCCGAACTCGGTGCCGCCGTAAACAAGGCAGACATAAAGTCCCTGTTCTTTCGCTTTTTCGGAAAGCACTGAAATGGCATCTATTTTCCCGTCCGAGCAGGCAAATCCGCTCTCTTCGGGGACTGCAATAAACACTGAATCAAAGCCCTTGTTTTTTATATTTTCCGCCGCTTTCGCTATTATATCGGAGTTTGCCTTTGTATCGGAAGAGGACGAAAGACCGAGCTTGTCCGTTCTGACGAAAATTGCGGAAAGCTTCGCGGGGCGCGAGGTGACGAATTGGACATTGCTGCCATCGTCGCCGGTAACTTCTGTCGTGCCCGGCTTTTTGCCGCCGAGGAACGACAGGATTTTATCTGTTCCGACTATGCCCGCGCTCACCGCCATGCTGACGAGCAGCAGGACAGCGACGGACATTACTATTATGGCATTTCTCTTTCCCTTCGTCATTTCATTTGCCCTCCGTCAGAAAAGTTTTCACCAAAAAGGATGTGATATCCCCAATTTATAATAAGACAGTGTACATTATAACATATTTTCGAGATTTTGCATTTCTTTTTTTGCGTTTTCGTTGATTTTTCCGAACATATATGAATATGAAAAAAGCGCGAATCCGCAATAGGCATTTAGCGGACGGACGAAAGACAGCTGGCGGGCGATAATATCACTGTTCTCCGCCCACTCGGAGCTCCCCGACCGGGCATTTTTATCCTGAGTCCCGCATTTATAGGCGGCAAGACCCCAGATTATCCCAACGCGCCCGTCGGAGACAGAAGCCCAACGTTTTGCAGTCTTTTCAAACGGCAGAGACTGATTTTCAAAGCCGAAATAGACCTGCGGGATAATATAATCGGCGTAACCCGGAGTGGAGAGCCACAGCTCAACATCCGCGAACAGGGTGTTTTCGTTGCCGTCGATATTGCCCGCGGGGCTTATCGAAAATATCTTGTCGCTGCCGTAGCTCTTGACGAGCGAATAGAGACCCGCCGCGAACGCGCTGACGCTGTCGCGCCGCCACTCGTTGAGTCCTTTATCCCCGCCGCCGGAGACATAAGCTTCATATTCCGCGCGGTCTATGCTCTCGTCGCGCGTGGGATAGAAATAGTCGTCGATATGTATGCCGTCGACCTCGTATCCATCCAAAATTTCGCGCACGCCGTCATATATCAGCGCGTGGACATCGGTTGACGCGGGGTCGAAATATATTCCGTTTTTGAGCTGGATAACAGAATCCGTACCGATGAGCTTTTTCGCCGGGCTCCCCTGCGGCAGAGAGTCAATATTATCGGACGAGCTGACGCGAAACGGATTTATCCACGCGTGAATTTTGAGTCCGGCTCTGTGGGCGCATTCGACCATCACTTTCAGCGGATCGAAGCCCGGGTCACTCCCCTTGCAGGAATATTTTGACCACGGGAAAAGCTTCGACGGATAGACGGCATCGGCAAAGGCGCGGACATGGACAAAGACCGTGTTGAGCTTCATATCCGCGACATTATTAAACATCTCCTCAGCCCGCTCGCGGAATTTTTCTTCGCCCTGAGCTGCATCAGGCAGCTCGTAGCAGCTTATCCACACGGCGCGAATCTCATCAGGCTTCGGAGTGTAAACGGCGGAAGTTTCCGTTGTGCTATTGCTCGTCTGTTCCGGAAGTTTTGCGGGAATCCGGGCGCATGAGCAGAGCAGGCAAAAAAGAACAATGCAGGCAAAAAGGCGTTTCATTTTTTATTTCTCCTTTGTTTTTTGTCTGCTACATATCTATGCGTGTCCCGCATAAAAAAGTCAGAAGCCGCTGCAAAACACAGCGGCTTCAATAAAAAATATATCTTATTTTATATTCCCGTCAATGACATCGCGCAGGCTCACGCCGTCGAGATATTCGTTGATGACGCGCTCGAGTCCCTGCCAAAGCGGAAGGGTCAAACAATCCGCGCAGCGCGGGCACTCGTTGGACTTACTGTCAAGGCACGCCACGGGCGCAAGGCTGCCCTCGGTGAGGCGCAGTATATCGCCGACAGGGATATCCTCCGGCTCGCGCGCAAGGCGGTAGCCGCCCTGGAATCCGCGCGAAGTCTTCAAAATCCCGTCGCCCGTTAAGGCGGGCACAATCTGTTCGAGATATTTTTTCGATATATCCTGCCTTGCGGCAATATCCTTGAGAGCAACGAAGCCGTCGCCCTGATTTTCATACAAATCGATAAGCAGACGCATGGCATAGCGTCCCTTTGTGGAGATCTTCAATCAAATCACCTCTTTTTGGCGAGTATAGCACAAATTCCGCCGATTTTCAAGCAATCAGTCGATAACAACCTCTCTGTGCAGCTCGGACGAGTCATATATCGCCTGCATTATTTTGGAAGTTCCGATGGCGAGATCGATATCGGCGCGGTTATGCTCATGATTTATAACGCAGTCGATGAACGAATTTATTTCCGCTTCGTAGAAATTGTTCGTTCTGAACTTCGGCTCGCTGCGCATGAGCATGCCGTTCTTGACGGAATAAATAACAAAGCCCTCGCCGTATTCGAGCCTTATGCCCGCCTTGTCGCCGATGAAATCGATATATGTCTCATCCTCGCCGATGTTCTCCGCCCACGCGCCGTTGAAGGTTATGGTCGGGCCGTCGGTTCTGACGATGCCGGTGACGGAATCGTCAACATCGAAAACGCCGTCCTTGTCGGCGGTATTCTCTGCCCACATGTTCGTATAGACATAGTCTTTTATGTTCTTGCCGAGCTTGCAGAACGCCTCGCCCGATGCGGTCAGGGGCTTGGTCTCGCCGCAGCAATAGAGAATGAGGTCGAGATAATGCACGCCCCAGTCTATCAGCGCGCCGCCGCCGGACGCCGCCTTGCGTGTAAAGTCGCCGCCGATGCCGGGAATGGAGCGGTTCGCGCGGAAGCTCGCATAGACATGATATACCTCGCCGAGCTCGCCTGCGTCTATAAGATCCTTTATGTGATTGACCGCGTTGCCGAAGCGGTTGCACACGCCGATGCTGAGAATTCTGTCCGTCTCATGGGAGACCTTCTGCATCTCGAGCGCCTCGGAGAGCACACGCGCGGCGGGCTTCTCGCTGAGAACATCCTTGCCCGCTCGCATGAAGTCTATCGCTATGACCGAGTGCAGGTCATTATGGGTGCAGACGGAAACCGAATCAAGCTCCGGATCGTCAAGTATCTCGTGATAGTCATAGACCGCTTTTCCGCAGCCGTATTTTTCGACCGCAGCGTCCGCTCTCTCGGGGATAATATCGCAGAAATACTTTATCTCCGCCTTTTCGTTTTTCATATATGCGGGGATATGCGCAGAGTTCGCTATCGCGCCGCAGCCGATTATCGCAACCTTGATTTTTTCTGACACTGAAACTCCTCCGTTTCAAGTTTATTTATCTATACATAATAATACCAAGACGGGCGCCAAAAGTAAACTCCGGCACAAAAAATATATACTTTTTTATTTTTTCGTTTAAATCGGACATTTTTTGCTTATTTGTTTCTTGTCTTTTCTCAGTGCAGGTTATATAATACAATTACATAGTTGTTTCAATTTTTATCTGGAGATGATGAAGTGAGTCAAGTATCCGATTTTCTCAACTCAAAAATCGTCAAGAGCGATGTCGGAGAAGAGACCGTACTGACCTGGAAAGAGACGCTCTCTTATGCCCTCGGCCGCGGCGCGCAGGGCATGAACACGAGCATGACCAGTTCGAAGTACATAAACTTCTTCCTGACCGATGTTCTTTTCAAAAAACTCCCGAACCCAATGGGCGTTGCGTCAAAGATCAGATTTTTCTGCGGCATCTTCGACGCAATAAACGACCCGATGATGGGTGTCCTTGTTGACAAAACAAGGACAAAGGACGGTCAGATGCGACCCTATATCAAGTGGGCGCCGCTGTTCGTTTCGCTTGTCATGGTGTTGTTCTTCGTTGGCAGCGCAAACGCGAGCCCTGTGTTCAACATCATTTACACTACCTTCCTTTTCGTCATGCTCGACGTCACCTACACGGCGTTTGATATCCCGATGGGCGCTCTCGCCTTTTCGATAACCCCGAGCGGAATCGAGCGAACGAAGCTCTTCGGAGTCAGCTCAATAACCCGCTCCGTCGTCGGCGCTCTGCCGCAGGTTTTCGTCGCGGGCGCTGCTCTGCTCCCCTATTTCAAGGATCACACCCCGCAGGCATATCTGACCTCCGCGATAATCTCCGCCGCGTGCATAGTCGTGCTCACGCGCCTTACATATCACAACACACGCGAGCGCGCCCAGCACCAGTCCGACACGCCGAGCGTCAAGGAGTGCTTCGCGCTTCTGTTCAAGAACCGTCCTCTGCTCATGCTCTTCTTTGCAAATATCTTCTTCCTTATCTGCAAGATACCCGAGCAGATTTCGTTCTACTTTGTCGCCGACCTTCTTTTCAACAGAAAATACAATGTCTTTATAGATGTTATCAAATTCCCGGGCTTCCTGCTCGCGGGTATTCTCGTGCCCAAGATAGTCGAAAAGCTCGGCAGGCGCGCGGACTCGCGCAGATTCTTCCAGATCTGCTGCGTCAGTGCAATAGTGCTCCACCTGCTCTTCGCGCTGACCACCTACGGCGGTCTCGTCAACAAGCCCGCAGGTCAGTCCGCTTCGATATTCACGGCTATTCTTGTTATTCTCTTCACCGGTCTTACCACCATCCCGCTTGAGTTCAAGAACCTCATGCAGAAAGAGATGGAGGCCGAGACGGTCGACTACATCGAATGGAAAACAGGACGCCGCGTTGAGGGCATCATGCTCTCGATAATGAGCTTCACGGGAAAGATTGAGAACACCTTCGCTTCGTCCATCGGCATCGCCATTCTCGGCGTTGTCGGCTATGTCAGCCACACAGAGGGCTCACTGATTCAGAACCACAGCACCAATCTCGCGCTGTTCGCAATGACAACGATAGTCCCCGCCATAGGCTATCTGCTCATGCTCATACCTATACACTTCTATAACATCACCGGCGAAGGACACAGAAAGATGATGTCCGAAATCAAGATGATGTCCGAAATCGCCGAACGCCGCGCATCTATAGCAGCCGAGACTGCCGCCGAGATGCAGAGCGCAGGAGAGACAAAATGAACCCACGCTTCGTTTTCATAGCCGATACCCACCACTTCTCGCGCACCCTGTCTGACGGCGGCGAGGCATATGCCTACCGCAGTGAATCGGATCAGAAGTGCCTCGAGGAGACGGGCGAGATAATCGACGCGGCTTTTGAGAAGATACTCGAAGACCCGCCCGCCGCAGTGATGATAGCCGGAGATTTAACCGACGACGGCGAGCGCATATGCCACGAGGAGTTCCGCGAAAAGCTGCGCGAGCTTCAAAAGCACGTTCCCGTATATGTCATAACCGCGACGCACGACTGGTGCTGTGACGAGAATCCGCGCAGATTCACGGACGGCGAAGTCACAAACGACGTTGAGACAGTCCCGCACGAGGAGCTGAGCGAATTCTACCGCGAATTCGGGCTCGACCGCGCGATAAGCTCATACAAGACACATCTCGGCATATACTCATATGTCGCACAGATTGCCGACGGAGTCCGCCTGCTCGCGCTCAACGACGACCAGAACGGCAAAGGGCGCGCGGGCTACACCCCCGACCACATGGCGTGGGTCGAGGAACAGATACGCAAGGCAAAAGAGGACGGTCAGCTGATGATCGGCATGGAGCATCACCTGCTCATCGCGCACATCCACCCATTCATCACGAGCGGCCACTGCGTCGGCGACCGCGAAGAGGTTGCCGCGAAATTAGCGGACGCAGGGCTCCGCTATATGTTCGTCGGTCACTCGCATATTCAGAGAATAGATACATTTGTATCACCCTCGGGGAATCCGATAACGGAAGTGAATATAGGCTCACTGTGCGGCTATCCCGCGCCGATAGTCAATGTCACTGTAACGGACGACAACCGCCTGCACATAGTCACGGAGCATCTTGAGAGCTTCGAGGGCGCAGACGACGCGCAGGAGTTTTTGAAAGCGCACGCGGTGCAGATGATAGACCTGCCGCTCAAGGGCATACTCGTTAGCCGCGAAGAGTTCGGCAAAAGGCTCGACGCGCTCGGCGCGAACGGCAAGAAGATATCGGCGCTGCGTCCGATAGCAAAGCCGATTGCAAAGCTGCTGCTCGAATCCGATGTGATGAGCTTCTACAAAAAAGTGAACCGCCTGACCTTCGGCAAAATTCTCCGCAAGGAGGACGCCGAGGAGCTCGCGGACATGAAAGTTATCGACATTGTTCACAATGTCCTGCTCTCGTTCCTCGACGGCGGCATGAACAGAGTCGACAGGGACAGTGCGTACTACCGCCTCGTCACCGGGACGATATCGATTCCCTCGCGGATAATGAAAAACAACTCGCTGTTCAGAAAGCTAAACGAGTGCGCCGACGCGATACTCACGGGCAGCGACCCCGACCCCGAGGACGCAATAATATAAAAAATACAGGGCTTCCGTTAAAAATCGGAAGCCCTGTTTGATTTTCTGCTGTCAATGGAAATCCCACGAATCGATATCGGCATAGACATCGTTGATATGATTCGCGTTACCGTATTTCAGCGTGCGCGTGTATATCGCAAGCCCCGAACGGTAGCAAAGCGGGACGAACGGCATATCGGCATTGAACGCATCTATAAACGTGTTCACATCGGACGAGCCTGCGAGAAACGCCGAATACGCAGTGCTCGCGGCGCCCGAAGTGTTAATGCCGTAGGCCACGCTGCCGCCGCTCTTGAGAAGCGGCGAAAGGCTCATATTCTCGGTGAGCTTGACCTCGCCTATATACATATCATATTTGCCGGACGCGACCGCCGAGCGGTAATCTTTTTCGCTCAGCGCACTGACGGTGACGGAAATTTTGAGCTTTTCGAGCATCTCTTTTATGCTCTGCGCCGCCGCCGATTTGAAGCCGTTGTCTTTGTTGACGACTATCTTGAGAGTGAGCTGTTTTTTGTTTGCGTCCGCGCGCACGGCATCATTTTTTGAAGTATATCCCGCCTCGTCAAGCAGCTTTCCCGCCGCTTCGAGGTCGGTTTTGATTGTATAATCTTTGACGGAGATAACATTCCAGTCGGGGTTGAACGGAGTATATGCCGCTTTTGCGTGACCCTGGAACGACTCGTCGGCGAGCTTCGCCCTGTCAATGGCAAGCGCCACCGCCTGACGCACCTTCTCGGATGAGAGCGCGGAGCTGCTCTTGTTGAAAGCGAGATAGACTAAATTATTCATCAGGATATCTGCGACCGACGAGGAATAGCGGGTATAAGAGCCGCCGCGCAGATCGTCAAAAGCGAAGCTTATATTGCCGATGGCGAGGGTATATTTGAGCATGCTCAAGTCTTTGACATCATAGAGAGTGATGCTCGTTTTCTTCGGTGAGAAGTTGCCGCGCGCGCTGCTTGCTTTGAGATAGCCGACGCCGTTTTCCGAAGAATATGTGTATCTGCCTCTGCCCGCAGCGCCGTCCTCGGTCGAGCCGCCCTTTGTGACAGCAAAGGTCAGACAGTTGACGGCATACGGATCGTCATCGGCGAGAGAAAACACGACGC
>ENA-OPSQ01001086-OPSQ01001086.1-human-gut-metagenome-genome-assembly--contig:-NODE-1086-length-20375-cov-2.881644_pt1 | contig 20375 bp, 14 predicted proteins | sample MGYA00241456_ERZ501904 | MGnify/ENA primary metagenome ERZ501904 (study PRJEB25962, sample SAMEA2042452) | human gut metagenome | biome: human gut; feature: human-associated habitat; material: faeces...
AGCCGATCTACGAAAATCCCGCCGTGAAGGCGGCCATCGGCTATATCCCCGACGAGATTTTCTACTACCCCTCCGCGACGCTGGAGGATATGCGCAGGTTCTACCGGGGCATTTACCCCACCTTTGACGATCAGCTTTTTGACAAGCTGTATGACGTGTTCCAGCTTCCCAAGCGGACGCCCATCCGCCGGTTTTCCAAGGGAATGCAGAAGCAGGCGGCGTTCCACCTGACCGTCTGCACCCGCCCCAGAACGCTGATTCTGGACGAGCCGGTGGACGGCCTCGACCCGGTGATGCGGCGGCAGGTCATGGGTCTGATTCTCTCCGACGTGGCGGGAAACGGCACCACGGTGCTGATCTCGTCTCACAACCTGCGGGAGCTGGAGGACGTGTGCGACTACGTGGGCATCATGAACCGGGGCAAAATGCTGCTGGAAAAGAGCCCTGCGGACATGCAGGGCAGCACCGTGAAATTGCAGCTGGTGGGCGACGCGCCTCAGGAGCTGGACATCCTCAACGCGTCCGTTTCCGGACGCCTGAAGACCCTGATCGTCCGGGGGGAGGCTGAGGAGGTCGGCGCGAAAATGGCGGCGTGCAAGCCCGCGTATTTTGATGTGCTGCCCTTGTCCCTGGAGGAAATCTTCATTTACGAGCTGGGAGGCGTGGACTATGAAATCAAAGACATCCTTCTTTAATAAAACCGTGTTCAAAAAGAACCTGACCCGGTTCGCCCCGGTGATGGCGGTATACACCCTGTGCCTGATTCTGGGCATGATGATGCTATATCAGATCAATGAGGAAATGGGACGGGCGTTCTGGTTTGCTTCCCGGATAGCCGGGAACCTTCAGCTCATGGGTCTGGTGAACCTGCTTTTTGCGCCGCTGTGCGCCATGCTGCTGTTCGGCGACCTGTACAATTCCCGGATGTGCAACGCCCTGCACGCCATGCCCATGCGCCGGGAGACGCTGTTTCTGACCAACGTGGTCTCCGGGCTGCTGTTCTCCATGATTCCCACGGCGGTGATGGCGCTGCTGTCCGTGCCGCTGCTGAACGCGACCATTGTGGAAAACGCGTGGCAGATTGCGCTTTTGTGGTACGTCGGCACCAACCTGCAATTCATCACCTTCTTCGGCGTGGCGATTTTCAGCGTGTTCTGCACCGGAAACCGCTTCGCCATGGCGGTGGTGTACGCGGTCTTAAACGGCGGGGCGTTTATCCTCTACTATATTATCAATACCCTTTACACGCCCATGCTTTTCGGCGTGGTCACGCCGGACGGGTGGGTCAATCTGCTGACGCCCGTGGCGAATATGACCAACGGCGCGTATGTGGCGGTGGAGGATTTTCACCAGCTGTCGCTGCGGTTCTACGGCCGGGAAAGTGAAATGGTGGCGGCGTTCAGCGTGGATGGGGGAAAGTTTACCTCTCTGCTGATCTATGCGGCGGTGGGCATCGTCTTTGCCATCGTGGGACTGCTGCTGTATCGGAAGCGGGATCTGGAGTGCGCCGGAGACGCCATCGCGTTTCCCATTTTGCAGCCGCTGTTCCAGCTGGTCTGCTCCGTGGGCATCGGCACGCTGGCCGTGATGTGTGTGGAATCCTTCCTTGGATACACGGTTGACGTGACCCCCGCAATGATGTATCTGTTCCTGTTCTGCGGCGGCACCGCCGGATGGTTCGGCGGGAAGATGCTCCTGAAGCGCACCACCCGGGTGTTCCAGCTGCGCAGCTGGATCGGTCTGGGGCTTCTGACCGCAGCGGTCGCCGTGACGCTGGTGGCCACCCACTTCGACGTGCTGGGCATTGAAGACCGCATTCCGGACGTGGAGGACGTCAGCTCCGTGACTCTGAATTTTGACGGCCTGGAGCTGACAAGCGAGGAAGACATCCGGAGAATCACCACCCTCCACGCTATGGCTTTGGAAGACCGCATCGAGAGCTACGGCGACTATCCTCTGGCCTACATCCTGCACCGGGAGGAAAAGGAAAAGCACCCGGTCATGCCGGAGGGCGGCTTCGTCTACGGCGAGGGCGGCTACAACGCCGACGGGCCGATGCTGACCACAGATGACATCACCATTTATTACAAGCTGAAAAACGGCTGCACCATGACCCGTAACTACAACATCTGGGCAAATCTGGACGAGGGCAAGATTGTAAAAGAGTACGCAAGCCGCTGGGAACAGGTATGGAAGCGGGCGCGGTACGGCTATCAGGATGACTTTAACCCGGAGGATATCACCTCCATGAACATCGGAGACATGACTCTGCATGAATACCAGATCACGCCGGAGCTGGTGGAGTCTCTGCTGGCCGCCGTCAAGGCCGACTGCGACGAGCGCACCATGACCCAGAGAGATGCTTACCATCTGGGATATTTCTGGGAGTACGACAAGTACAACGAGGAATATTACAAGACAAAGTCCCTGACAATATCCATCTGGGGGGAGAACGATGTGTATGCCATCGGCGCGTACCTGTCCGTCTTTGCCGACTCCGCACATACGCTGGAGTGGATGCGGGAGCACGACTGCCTGACGGAGGAAGTCGTGGAGGAAGCGCCCATTGTGCTGAACTAAAGAAAGGGAAGACCGATGAAAAAGAAACTATGTCTCATGCTGGCGGTGATGCTGCTGCTTCTTTCCGCTTGCAGCAGGACAACCGCACCGAAGCCCACCATGGCACAGTACTTCGCTCCGTCGAAACGTATCCCCGTGGAGACAACGGCAGAGCCCACCCAGCCGGAATCCACCGCCCCTGACCGGAACGACGCTGCCCGCAGCGCGTTCCAGCGGGCGCTCCGGACTGTCCATGACGATCTGCGCTGGCCGGAACTGCCCGACTCGGGGAATATTGAAGTGTGGGAACCGGGTACGATTGAAGACGAACAATTTGCCGTTACGGATGTGGACGGAGACGGGGAGGAAGAACTGCTGGTTTCCGTATCCAACACCTACATGGCGGGAATGTGTGAGATCATCTATGGCTATGACCCCCAAACCGACGGCGTGCGGATTGAGTCCTACAGTTATGTGGGAGTGACCCATTATCCCGGTATGCTCAAGGTGGAGGCGTCCCACAATCAGGGGTATGCGGGGGATGTCCTCTGGCCTTACGCCATTGCGTATTATGACGAAGCGGAGGATAGCTATAAAGACGCCTTCTATGTGGACGCATGGTGCAAGGATATCACCGACTACGATTCCTATACGGAAACGCCCTACCCGGATGACATTGACACCGAGCATGACGGCTATGTCTACCTGATAACGGAAAACGGAGAGCGGCGGTTCATGAACAGGGCAGACTACGAGAAATGGGAAGCGGGGATATTCACCAATAAGGAACCCCTGACCGTTCCGTGGCAGAAGATCACGACAGCGAATATTGATGCACTTGTAAAATAACCAAAAATCAAATCAAGCGGCAAGCCCGGAATGTGAAAATGTAACATTCCGGGCTTGTGTTTTTTCGGGAAATCTTTTATAATCAAATCAACAATGCGAATGGAGGGCTGAGCATGGAAAAGCATCAGGTGTTGACCGTTCTGGTGGCGGACGATGAGCCGGAGCTGCTGGGCGCCGTCTGCCAGCTGATCGACTGGGAGTCCCTGGGCTTCCGCCTTGTGGGTCGCGCCGGGAACGGGCTGGACGCGTTGCAGCTGGTGGAAGCGCTTCAGCCGGATTTCCTGCTGACGGATATCCGGATGCCGTTTATTTCCGGGACGGCTCTCACCAGACAGGCGAAGGCCGTCCAGCCGCTGCTGCAAGTGGCGTTCTTAAGCGGCTACGACGATTTTGAGTACGCCAAGGCCGGGATCGAGGACGAGATCGTGGCCTACCTTCTCAAGCCCATCAGCATGGCGGAGCTGACGGAAGAACTGCGGAAGATTCACGACAAGATCGAAAAACGCCTTGCCAGCCTGACCCGGCCTCAGGGCGGCGCGGAAGCGCTGCGGATGGTCACGGCCACGATGCTTTTGGACGAGTACGCCCGTCCGGAGCCGTCCGCCGCGGCGGAATCCCTGCGAAGCGCCGGAATGGAAATCCGGGGGGACGAGCATATCGTGGTGGCGGCGTTCAGCCTGCCCGACGGGGCGCACCCGGAGCTGCTGCCCATGGCGGAGCGGATCTTCTCCCGGGCGTTTTCCTGCTGCGGATTTTCCAGCGGCGACCGGACGGTGCTTCTGCTGGCCTCCGGCAACGGGTTCGGGCGGCTGTATGCTTCCCTGGACGAGCTGCGGCAGGCCACCCGCCGGGCATGGGGCGGGGAAGCGCTGGCGGGCTTAAGCAAGGAGTACGCCTCTCTCGGCGATGGACACACCGCTTACTTAGAAGCCATGGAAGCCCTGAAAATCGCCCGCAGAGGCGGCGGACTGTACGCCGCCGGGGGCTGGGACGACATGGCCATGCTCTGCGCCCGGGCGCTGAAGATCATCGAGAAGGAATACATGGACGAGGAGCTGTCGCTGCAATCCGTCAGCGAGCGGCTGCACATCAGCGCCAATTACCTGGGCGCGAACATCAAAAAATTCTATGGCGACACCTTCATGAACCTGCTGATTCAGAAGCGGATGGATGTGGCGCTGAAGCTGCTGTGGGGCGGCATCCGCGCCGCCCCCCTCTGCCGCCGCTGCGGCTACGCCGACCAGAGCTATTTCGGCTACTGCTTCAAAAAATACTACGGCAAATCCCCGGCGCGGATGCGTCAGGAGCAGAAAGAGGCCAACGCATGAAGAAAAAGGGACTCAGCATGAATCTCATCATGGCGCTCACGCTCACGGCGGTTGCGGTGAGTGTGCTTCTGTGCGCCAATCTGGTCTTCATGCAGACCTATCGCCGGACGCTGCTGCGCAACGCCGAGACCACCAGCCGTCAGGCCATTGCCCAGGCCGGCAGCACCATGAACGAATACCTGGAGAATATGGACGACGCGGTGACGCTGCTGACCGGCTACTTGGAGCTGCCCGCGGAGGAACGGGAGGCCCGGTTCGAGGCGTTTCTGGAAATCCGCGCCGATGTGGTGGCTGTCACCACCTACGACGCGGAGGGGGAAATGCGCAACTGCTACAGCCTTGGCCGCCGTCTGCGGGAGGATATTCTGCAAAACCTCTCCTTCGACCCGGACAAGCGGGAACTTTATGAGGGCGGCTATATATCCGCGCCCCACGTCATGTCGATTTTCGCGGAGGATTACCCATGGGTCGTGACCATCATCCGCCCGGCCACCACCGGGGAGGGGGAGCGGTACATCGCCGTGGACGTGAGCTGCTCCAATATTTCCACCTATATCAGCGGCGTGGGCATCGGCCAGCGGGGCTACTGCTTCCTGGAGGACACGGAGGGAAACCTCGTTTACCACCCCCAGCAGCAGCTCATCTATTCCGATCTGAAAAGCGAGAATACCGACCTGACGGCCTCTCTCCCGGACGGGACGCACGTGGAGGGAAGCACCATTTACACCGTCCAGACGCTGGAAAACGGCATCTGGCGGGTCGTAGGCGTCAGCTCGTTTCAGGAGCTGATTACCGACGCCCTGCGGGAGATCATGCGCATTACCTTCATCGGCGCACTGTTTATTCTGGCTGCGGCGGTGCTGCTGAGCCTGATGCTTTCCCGGGTGCTGTCCAGTCCCATTCACGATCTGATCGTTGCCATGCAGAGCTTTGAGAAAACCGGCGAGGGCTTTTCCTATGAACCCGTCACCGGCGTCCGGGAGGTGGAGAACCTGTCGGCGTCCTTTGACCACATGGTCAAAAAGATTCAGAAGCTCATGGCCACGGTGCGCAGTGAGGAAGTCAACCTGCGCAAGACGGAGCTGAAAGCCTTACAGGCGCAGATCAATCCCCACTTCCTCTACAATACGCTGGATTCCATTTCGTGGATGTGCGAGCAGGGGAAGAACGCGGAAGCCGTGGTGATGGTCAACGCCCTGGCGCGGCTGTTCCGCATCAGCATCAGCAAGGGGCACGAGCTGATCCCCATCCGCAGTGAGGTGCAGCACGCCCAGAGCTATCTGCAAATCCAGAGCGTGCGCTACAAGGAGCAGTTTTCCTATCATTTTGACGTTCAGGAGGACTGCACGGAGTACCTGTGCAACAAAATCACCCTCCAGCCCATCATCGAGAACGCCATCTACCACGGCGTCAACGGTCTGGTGGACGAGGGACATATTGAAATCCGTGTCCGCGCCGAGGGAGAGGACGTCCTCTTTACGGTGGAGGACAACGGCGTGGGCATGGAGCCGGAGCAGATCGAGGAAATTTTCCGCCGGAAGCCCGACGGAAAGTCCGGCATCGGCATCAAGAATGTCAACGACCGGCTGAAAATCTGGTTCGGCGACGCCTATGGCATCACCATCGAAAGCGTCCCGGACGAGGGGACGAAGGTGACGGTGCGGATGCCGAAGGTGCGGGAGGAGGCGGAGCATGAAAAGCATTAAGTGGATCGCCGTTTTTCTGGCGCTGCTGGTGTGCCTTTCCGGCTGCGCCGGTACGCATCAGAGCGGCGGGTCGTACAATATCTATCTGATCGCCAAATCCTCCACCACGGAGTTCTGGAAAGCGGTTTTTTCCGGGGCAAACGCCGCGAAATCCGAATATAACGTGCAGTTGACCATCCTTGCCCCGGACACGGAGGAGGACTTTGAAGTACAGAACGACTACATCCGGCAGGCCGTGGCCGACGGGGCGGACGCCATCGTCTTCTCCGCCATCAGCTACACGGAAAACGCCGCCGCCATCGACGAAGCCGTGGCCGCGGGCGTCCGGGTGGTGGTCATTGACAGCGACGTGGATTCCAAAGGCGTTTCCGTGCGCATCGGGACGGACAATGTGGCGGCCGGGCGCATGAGCGGGGAGGCCGCGCTGAAAACGGCGCAGGAGAAAATCGTTGTGGGCATTGTCAACGCCTACGCCGAGACCCAGAACTGCCGGGAGCGGGAGCAGGGCTTCCGGGAGGTGCTGCTTGGGGACAGCCGGGTCAAGGGCATTTACGCCGTCAATGTTTCCACCGATGCTCTGGAAGCCCGTCTGGCGGCGGAGAAGCTGCTGCGGGAGCATCCGGAGGTCAACGTGCTGATCGGCTTCAACGAGCCACTGGCCGTGGGCGTGGCTCAGGCGGTGGACTCCCTGGGGCTGACGGGTCAGGTACACGCTGTGTCCTTCGACAGCAACGTCAACTGCATCGAGCTGCTGCAAACCGGAGCGGTGGCCGCCCTGGTGGTGCAGAATTCCTACGCCATGGGGTATCTGGGCGTAGAAAAGGCGTGGCAGGTTTTGCAGGGGGAAAAATTCGATTCCACGGCGCTCATCGACACCGCGACCACCATCGTCACCAAAGAAAATATGTTTACCATGGAGAGCCAGAAGGCCATGTTTTCCTTCGGTTGATCGGCGTACTTGCAATTTTTACCGTTTCTTAGGACTTTTTGCACAAAAACACGGCGCGTTTTTTGGAGGCGGCAAAAATTTTTGAGAAAATCCGCGAGGAAAAATGACTGTGAAAAAAATCCGTATCTGATACAATATAGTCACGGTGAAGCCAACCCGGCGAAACCAAAAAATGAATTTTATGGAGGAAAAAAGCAATGAAAAAGGCACTTGCACTGCTGCTCGCGCTTGTCATGGTAGTCGCCATGGCCGCCTGCGGCTCCAAGACCACCACCCCCAGCACTAACGCCGCTACCACCCCCGCTCCCGCAGGGAACGAGACCGAGGCTCAGGTCGAAGCTTCCGAGCTGAAGGTCGGCGTGTTCTACTACACCTTCGCCGACACCTACATTTCCAGCGTCCGCACCGCTCTGGACGCACAGCTGGACAGCCTGGGCGTTACCTACAACAACTTCGACGGCAACAACAACCAGACCACCCAGAACGAGCAGATCCAGACCGCCGTTACCGACGGCTACAACCTGCTGGTCGTCAACATGGTCACTTCCGGCTCCCCCGACGTTGCCAACGAGATCATCTCTCTGGCGAACGGCACCCCCGTTATCTTCTTCAACCGCGCCATCGAGGCTGACGGCGAGGAAGGCACCGTCCTGAACGCCAACGCCAACATCTGCTTCATCGGCACCGACGCTCCCGAAGCCGGTCACCTGCAGGGCAAGATGGTCGGCGAGTACCTGCTGGCCAACTGGGATGCTGTTGACCTGAATGGCGACGGCAAGATCTCCTATGCCATGTTCAAGGGCGACGAGGCCAACGTTGAGGCCATCTACCGCACCCAGTTCGGTGTTGAGGATGCCGACGCTGTCCTGGCCGAGGCCGGCAAGCCCGCTCTGGAGTACTTCGACGCCTCCAACGCCTCCAAGTACCAGGTGGATCTGGGCGGCGCCTGGAGCGCACAGGCTGCTCTGGACTACATGAACACCAACCTGTCCCAGTACAACGAGGCCAACGGCAACATGATCGAGCTGATCATCTGCAACAACGACAACATGGCTGAAGGCGCTATCTCCGCTCTGGAGGCTGCCGGCTACAACACCGGCGCCGAGGGCGCGACCACCATCCCCGTGTTCGGTGTTGACGCTACCGACGCCGCCAAGGAACTGATCGCTGCCGGCAAGATGACCGGTACCGTCAAGCAGGATGCCGAGGGCATGGCCGTTGCCATCGCCTCCGTCGTCAAGGCTACCGGTGAAGGCACCGCCATGGCTGACGCCGTCGCCGCCACCGCCGGCACCAACGCCGAGATGTACTCCATCGCCGACGGCATTGCCAACAAGCTGTTCGTCGCCTACGCTGCCTACACCAAGTAAGTTATAAACCCAAAAAGGGCAGCCGCTGCTGTGTCGGCGGCTGCCCTTCACAGCTAAGCATGCTAGCGAAAAAGGAGGGGAATCCAGGTGGAGCAAACCGTACTGCTCCGGATGACGGATATCACAAAAACCTTTCCCGGCGTCAAAGCGCTGGATCATGTCAGCCTGGAAGTCAAGGCGGGCACCGTACACGCGCTGATGGGCGAGAACGGCGCCGGCAAATCCACGCTGATGAAATGCCTGTTCGGCATTTACAGCAAGGACAGCGGCCATATTTATCTGGAAGGCCGCGAGGTCAATTTCACCAGCTCCAAGGAGGCGCTGAACAACGGTGTCGCCATGGTTCACCAGGAGCTGAATCAGGCGCTCAAGCGGACTGTCATGGACAATCTGTGGCTGGGGCGCTATCCCAAGATCGCGGGCTTTATTGTGGACGAGCACAAGATGCTTCGCGATACCAAAGCGATTTTTGAAGAGCTCGGCATCGACGTAGACCCCCACCGGGTCATGGGTACGATGCCGGTTTCCCAGCGTCAAATGGTGGAGATCGCAAAGGCTGTCTCCTATCACTCGAAAGTCATCGTATTTGATGAACCCACGTCCTCGCTGACCGAGGAAGAGGTTGAGCACCTGTTCAGGATCATCAACATGCTCCGGGACCGCGGCATGGGCATCATCTATATTTCCCATAAAATGGCGGAGATCAAGCGCATCTCCGACGAGATCACCGTCATGCGCGACGGCCAGCTGGTGGCGACCCGTCCGGCATCCGAGCTGGAGATGAACGACATCATCCGTCTGATGGTCGGCCGTGAGCTTGGCAACCAGTTCCCCCCGAAGACCAATAAGCCCGGTGAGGTCTATCTGGAAGTGGAGCACCTGACGGGGCTGTACAATAACCTGCGGGACGTTTCCTTCACCGCACGGCGGGGCGAGATCGTGGGCCTTGCGGGTCTGGACGGCAGCGGCCGGACGGAGACGCTGGAAACCATGTTCGGCGTCGCCACCCGCAAGAGCGGCCGCATTCTGCTGGACGGCAAGGAGTGCAAGAATCTGAATCCCCGGCAGTCCATCAAGAACAACTTTGCCCTGCTCACCGAGGAGCGCCGGGCGACGGGTATTTTCGGAATCCTGGACATCCGGGAAAATTCCGTCATTTCCAGTCTGGACAGGCACAAGCGGGCGGGCTTTGTCCTCAGCGACAAGTCCATGAAGAAGGACACCCAGTGGTCCATTGACGCCATGCACACCAAGACGCCCTCTCAGGAGACGAAAATCCGCAGCCTGTCCGGCGGCAACCAGCAGAAGGTCATCATCGGCCGCTGGCTGCTCACCGAGCCGGATGTGCTGCTGCTTGACGAGCCGACGCGGGGCATCGACGTCGGCGCGAAATACGAGATTTACCAGCTGATCCTCGATCTGGCGAACAAAGGCAAGACGGTCATCATGGTTTCGTCCGAAATGCCCGAGCTGCTGGGCGTGTGCGACCGGATTCTCGTCATGTCCGGCGGACGGCTGGCCGGTGAAGTCGATGCAAAGACAGCAACGCAGGAAGACATCATGCGTCTTGCGGCGAAGTATGTATAAGGAGGCAGCGGTATGGCAAATCCAGTCAAACAGCTTCAGAGAAAGAGTGAAGAATACCAAAGACTCGACAAGGCGGATCGCCGCCGGTTCTGGTCGGACGGCATTCTGAATAACGCGCTGTATATTCTGATGGTCATTTTCATCGTCTATACGGCAATCAAGAACAAAAACTTCCTGTCCGCGGGTTCCATCGCGAACATCGTTTCCCTGGTGGCGGCGTCATTGCCCATGGCGCTGGGCATCGCCGGCTGTATCGTCCTGACCGGTACCGACCTGTCCGGCGGACGTGTGGTCGGCCTGACCGCGGCCGTCGCGGGTGCGCTGCTGCAGGATCGCACCATCTCCCGGAAGCTTTTCTCCAACCTCCCGGCCATTACCCCGGGTTGGATTCTGCTGACGGTTCTCATTGTCGTCGCCATCGGCGCGCTGATCGGTATGGTGAACGGCTTCTTCGTAGCCAAGTTCAGCCTGCACCCCTTCATCGTGACGCTGGCCACCCAGCTCATTACTTACGGCCTGATCCTGATCTTCTTCATGCTCAACGGCAACAACGGCCAGCCCGTTTCCGGCCTGTCTCAGGAGTATAAGAGCGTGGTCTCCGCACCCATGATCCAGTTTACCACCGGCTCCGGCGCGAAAATTTCCATTCCGTGGTACGTGCTGTACGCCGTGATTTTTGTGGCGCTGATGTGGTTCATCTGGAACAAGACCACCTTCGGCAAGAACATGTTCGCCGTCGGCTCCAACGCCGACGCTGCCAAGGTCTCCGGCGTCAACGTGTTCTGGACGACCGTAATGGTCCACACCCTCGCCGGTGCGATGTACGGCGTTACGGGCTTCATTGAGGGCGCCCGCATCAGCTCTATCACCCAGTCGGCGGGCCTTAACTACGAGTGCGACGCCATCGCAGCCTGCGTCATCGGCGGTGTTTCCTTCGTCGGCGGCACCGGCAAGATCAGCGGCATTGTGCTGGGCGTGTTCGTGCTGCGTATCATCTTCGTGGCACTGTCCATGCTGGGCATCGACCCCTCCATGCAGTACATCATCAAGGGCGGCATTATTCTGGCGGCCTGCTCGCTGGATATGCGGAAATATCTTGCCAAGAAGTAAACCATGTTTTATAATAGCGGCAGATGAAGGTCATCTGCCGCTATTGTGGAGAAAAGAGGCAGTATAAATGAAAACGATTCTGGTACTTGGCGGCGCGGGCTACATTGGCAGCCACACCGTGTATGAACTCATTGACAACGGCTACGACGTGGTCGTGGCCGATAATCTGGAAACCGGTTTCCGCAAGGCGGTGCATCCGAAGGCCAGATTTTATCAGGGCGATATCCGCAGTAAGGAATTCTGCGACCATGTGTTTTCCTCCGAGAAGATCGACGCGGTCATCCACTTCGCGGCGAATTCTCAGGTGGGCGAGAGTATGGTCAATCCCCTGAAATACTACGATAACAATCTGGGCGGCACCCGGACGATGCTGCAATCCATGATCGAGCATGGGGTAAAGTACATCGTCTTTTCCTCCACGGCGGCGACCTACGGCGAGCCGGAGCATGTGCCGATTCTGGAGACCGACCCCACCCACCCGACGAACTGTTACGGCGAGACGAAGCTCTCCATGGAGCGGATGTTCTACTGGGCGTCCGTTGCCCACGGCATCCGGTTTGTGGCGCTGCGCTACTTCAACGCCTGCGGCGCGCATATGTCCGGTAAGATCGGCGAGGCGCATGACCCGGAGACCCACCTGATCCCCATTATTTTGCAGGTCCCCAACGGACGGCGGGACCATGTGTCGATTTACGGCGACGACTATCCCACCCGGGACGGCACCTGCGTCCGGGATTACATCCACGTCACTGACCTTGCTTCCGCCCACATTCTGGCGGCGGAGTACCTGATGAACGGCGGGGAAAACAACGTCTTCAATCTGGGCAACGGCGTGGGCTTCACGGTGAAGGAGATCATCGACACGGCGGAAAAGGTCGTGGGCAAGCCCATCAAGTGCGAGATGGCCCCCCGCCGCGCGGGCGACCCGGCGCAGCTGGTGGCGTCCAGCGAAAAGGCGAAGACCGTGCTTGGCTGGAAGCCGAAATATGACGATATTGAGACCATCATTGGTTCCGCATGGAACTGGCACAAGGAGCATCCCCATGGCTATGACGACTGAAACTGTTTGGGCGGCGCTGGATGCGCTGCTGGATTACGCGAAAAACTGCGGCCTTCTCCACCCGCTGGACGAGACGTTTGCACGGAATACCCTTCTTTCTGAACTGCGGTTGGAGAGTTACGAAAAGCAGGAGCAGCGCTTTGATTTCCCGGAGTGCCTGAATCTGCTGTGCGATTACGCCGCCCAGCAGGGGATGATCGCGGATACCATCGCCGAACGCGACCTGTTCGACACGAAGCTCATGGGCTTCCTGACGCCCCGCCCGTCGGAGGTGGTGCGGGAGTTCCGGTCGCGGTATACCCAGTCTCCCAAGGCGGCGACGGACTACTTCTACACCCTCAGTCAGGACTGCAACTACATCCGCCGCGACCGCATCGCGAAGGACGAGCGCTGGACGGCGGAGACCAAATACGGGAAGCTGGAAATTTCCATCAACCTGTCCAAACCGGAAAAAGACCCACGGGACATCGCGGCGGCGAAGCTGAAAAAGGCCTCCGGTTACCCCAAGTGTCTGCTCTGCCCCGAAAACGTGGGCTATGCGGGAACCATTTCCCACCCGGCGCGGCAGAATCTGCGGGTCATGCCGGTAATGGTGAACGGCCAGCTCTGGGGCTTCCAGTATTCGCCCTACGTTTATTATAATGAACACTGCATCGTCATGAACGCCCGGCACACGCCCATGGTCATTGACCGGGGAGTGTTTGATAAGCTGTTTTCCTTTGTGGAGCAGTTCCCCCACTATTTCCTTGGGTCGAACGCCGACCTGCCCATTGTGGGCGGCAGCATATTGTCCCACGAACATTTTCAGGGCGGCCACCACACCTTCCCCATGGAAAAGGCGGAGAAGGAGTTTGGCTTCGAGGTTCCCGGCTTTGACGACGTGGACTGCTGCGTGGTGAGATACCCGATGACGGTGCTTCGCCTGAATTCTCAGAACAAAGACCACCTCTGCGATCTGGCGGGCAAGATCCTCGCCAAGTGGCGCACCTACAGCGACCCGGCGGCCATGGTTTTCGCGGAGACCGACGGCGAGCCCCACAACACCATCACCCCCATCGCCCGTATGCGGGAGGGGCGGTATGAGCTGGATCTGGTACTGCGGAACAACCTGACGACGAAGGAGCATCCCATGGGGCTGTACCACCCCCACGAGGAACTCCATCACATCAAGAAAGAGAACATCGGCCTGATCGAGGTCATGGGTCTTGCCGTTCTTCCCGGCAGACTGAAAAAGGAAATGGCCGATCTGCGGGAAGCCCTGCTGAATGGGGAAAACCTGCACGTAAGCGAGGAGCTTTCCAAGCACGCCGATTGGGCGGATGCGTTCATGGCGCGTCATCCGGAATTCAATGCCGAAAACGCCGAGGCGATCATTCAGTATGAGATCGGTCAGGTGTTTGCCCGGGTTCTGGAGTGCGCGGGCGTTTACAAGTGTACCGAATCGGGCAGAGCTGCCCTGAAACGATTTTTGACGGAGGTTCAAAATGGCTGACACCTATCATTTTTCCGCCCCCGGCCGCACGGAGATCGGCGGCAACCACACCGACCATCAGCACGGCTGTGTGCTGGCGGCAGCAGTTGACATGGAGACCACGGCGGAGGTCACCCTGACCGGCACGAACATCATCCGCGTGGATTCCGAGGGCTACAAGCCCGTGGAGATCGACCTGAACGATCTGGATGCCAGAGAGTCCGAGAAGAACACCACGGCGGCGTTGATCCGCGGCGTAGCGGCGGCGTTTGCCCGGCGGGGGTATAAGCTGAGCGGCTTTGAAGCCAAGGTCAGGTCTACCGTCCTGCCCGGCTCCGGCCTGTCCAGCTCCGCGGCCTTTGAGGTGCTGATCGGCCGAATCCTCAACGGCCTGTTTGCGGACGGCAAAGTTTCCGCCATTGAAATCGCCCAGATCGGCCAGTACGCCGAAAATGTCTACTACGGCAAGCCCTCCGGCCTGATGGATCAGATGGCTTCCAGCGTGGGCGGACTGGTGTACATTGATTTTGCCGACCCGAAAAATCCCATCGTGGAAAAGGTAGACTACGATTTCGCCCACAGCGGCTATACCCTCTGCACCATCGATTCCGGTGCGGATCATGCCGACCTGACGGACGAGTACGCGGCCATGCCCGTGGAAATGAAGGCGGTGGCGGCGTTCTTCGGTAAGGAAGTCCTCCACGATGTGGACGAGGCGGCGTTCTACAGGCACATCGCCGAAGTCCGCAAGGTCACCGGCGACCGGGCAGTGCTCAGAGCTATCCACTTCTTCAACGAGAACCGCCGGGTGAAGTCCCAGGTGCGCGCGCTGAAGGACGGCGACTTTGACGCGTTCCTGCACCTCGTCAACGCTTCCGGCATGGCGTCATGGACGCTGCTGCAGAACGTGACCCCGGCGGGCTACATCCAGAAGCAGGATATGGCGTTCACCATCGCACTGTGCCAGCAGCTGCTGGAGGGCGAGGGCGCTGTCCGTATCCACGGCGGCGGCTTTGCCGGTACGGCGCTGGCGTTTGTCCCCAATGACAGGTTTGCGCGCTTCAAGACCTGCGTCGAGCATGTTCTGGGAGAGGGCCACTGCCATAAGCTGACAATTCAATGAGTGCGCAAAAAATCGGATATTCCGGCGGGGAAGCGGCGGCGCTTCCCCGCCGCTTTCTGCCATGGACGGTCGTTTTCAAGCAAAAAGTTTTTTACATTTTTGTGAATAATTTCCCAAAAAGCACCTTTTCTCCACAATTTTAAGGAAAATAGCAAAAATCCCCCCCTGGGGGATGAAAAAAACACGTGAAATGTGTCAAATTGCACGATTGACAACTGCACGCTAAATGAGTACAATAGTATCGATACACTATGACCTATCGTAGGGTACGCACAGGCTTTTCAAAGAATCAAATGATTAGGAGGAAATCACTTTGAAGGATTGGGCTTATTTGACAACTGTTGAGGAGATGGAGCAAGCTACCAACTCTCTGCTGGAAAACGGCAGCAAGGTTGGCGCTGACTCCTGGCAGCAGCGGGTCAAGAACCAGACCCCCCATTGCGGCTTCGGCGAATCCGGCACTTGCTGCCGTATCTGCTCCATGGGCCCGTGCCGCATCACCAAGAAGGCCCCCCGGGGCATCTGCGGCTGCGACGTACATGGTATCGTCGGCCGTAACTATCTGCGGTTCACCGCCGGCGGCTCTGCTACGCACTCCGACCATGGCCGCGAGATCATGCACACCCTGTACCAGACCAAGGAAGGCGGCAACTATCAGGTCAAGGACCCTGAGAAGCTGATCCGCATCGCCAAGGAGTGGGGCGTAGAGACCGAAGGTAAGGACATCTACGATCTGGCCCATGAAATGGCCGAGATCGGCCTGCTGGAGTACGGCAAGCCCTTCGGCGTACAGCGCTTCCTGAAGCGCGCCCCCGAGTACACCCAGAAGCTGTGGCATGAAGCCGGTATCGAACCCCGCGCCATCGACCGGGAAGTCTCCACCGCACTGCACATGACCCACATGGGCTGCTCTTCTCTGCCCGAAGCTCTGATCCGTCAGGCTCTGCGCGCCGGTCTGTCCGACGGCTGGGGCGGCTCCATGATGGGCACCGAGTTCTCCGACGTTATGTTCGGCACCCCCAAGCCTATCGACACCACCGCCAACATCGGCGTCATGGAGAAGGACAATGTCAACATCGTTGTTCACGGCCATGATCCCAGCCTGTCTGAAATGGTCGTTTACTATGCCAACGACCCCGAGATGATCGCTTATGCCAAGTCCGTGGGTGCCAAGGGCATCACCGTTTCCGGTGTGTGCTGCACCTCCAACGAAGTCACCATGCGTCACGGCATCCCCATGGCCGGTAACTTCCTGAATCAGGAGAACGTGGTTCTGACCGGCGCCTGCGAGGCCATTGTCGTGGACGTGCAGTGCATCTTCCCCGCTCTGGGCCCCCTGAGCAAGTGCTTCCATACCAAGTTCATCACCACCTCTCCCATCGCCCGGATGCCCGACTCCGAGTTCATCCAGTTCCATGCCGAGACCGCCGGTGAGAACGCCAAGGCCATTGTCAAGATGGCAATCGAGAACTTCAAGAACCGGAAGCCCGAGCTGGTCAACATCCCCAGTATGAAGCAGAATGCCCGTGTCGGCTACTCTGTGGAAGCCATCAAGAAGGTTCTCGACGGCGTCGCCAACTCCCAGGTGGACGAGTTCGGCACTACCAAGCCTCTGATCGAGTGTGTGCATTCCGGCGTTCTGCGCGGCGCTGTGGCCATGGTCGGCTGCAACAACCCCAAGGTTCGCCCCGACACTGCGCACATCGAGCTCATGAAGAAGCTTCTCAAGAACGATATCATCGTCATCGTCTCCGGCTGTTCGGCACAGGCTGCGGCCAAGGCCGGCCTCATGGATCTCGACGCTGCTGAATACTGCGGCGAGGGCCTCAAGCGCGTGTGCAAGCTGGTTGGTATTCCGCCGGTTCTGCATATGGGCTCCTGCGTTGATATCTCCCGTATGATGATCCTTGCTTCCGATCTTGCAAAGGATTGGGGCATCAACATTTCTCAGATTCCGCTCTGCGGCTGCGCGCCGGAATGGATGTCTGAAAAGGCAGTTTCCATCGGCAACTACGTCGTGGCGACCGGCATCGAGACCTTCCTGGGCGTTGACCCCTACACCAAGGGCTCCGAGGAAGTCACCGCGCTGCTTCAGGGCGAGCATGGCGTCAAGGACTGGGTCGAGGCCAAGTTCGTCGTGGAAACCGACATTGAGAAGCTGGGCGACAAGATGATCGAGTGCATCGAGGCCAAGCGCGCCGCACTGGGCATCTAAGGAGCCTGCGTCACCCGAACAAAAAGCGATTTGAATTCGGGATAACTTTTACTTACGAGGTCTTTTTCCAATGAAACTAGCGATTACCGGCAAGGGCGGCGTGGGAAAGACCACGCTGGCCTCCACGCTGGCGCGGCTTTACGCCGACGAAGGACGCACCGTCCTGGCCGCCGACGTGGACCCTGACGCCAACCTGGGACTGGCTCTCGGACTGAGCCAGGAGGAAGTGGACGCCATCGTCCCCATCTCCAAAATGCGCACTCTGGTGGAGGAGCGCACCGGCGCCAATGCCGCCAATAAGTTCTTCAAGCTGAACCCTTATGTGGCGGACATCCCGGACACCTTCTCCAAAGAGATCAACGGCGTCAAGCTGCTGGTCATGGGTACCGTGGATGTGGGCGGCAGCGGCTGCGTCTGCCCCGAGCACGTGATGCTGAAGGCCATCCTCTCTGCGCTGACCTATCGGAAGAACGATGTGGTCATCATGGATATGGAAGCGGGTCTGGAGCACTTAGGACGGGGAACGGCAGCCAACATGGATCAGTTCATCGTGGTGATCGAGCCCGGCGCAAGATCGGTGCAGACCTACCATAACGTCAAGCGTCTGGCAAAGGACTTGGGCATTACCCGCGTTCGGGTGGTGGCAAACAAGATCCGGGACGACGGCGACGAGGAATTCATCCGCTCCGCCATTCCGGCGGAAGACCTGCTGGGCTTCATCCACTACAACCCTGACATCATAGACGCCGACCGGCAGGGGAAATCCCCCTATGATTTCAGTCCCGCGGCAATCGAAGAAATTCGGAAAATCAAAGCGATATTGGATCGTGATGAATCTTAAATTAGGAGGAAATACCGTGACACTTTTTGAAAGAGTTTTTGGCGGCAACGACTACAACTACGCCCGTACTGTAGCCGCCATTGATGAGGCCATCGCTGCTTACGGCGAAAGCGAGCCTGTATCTTTCCCCGGCACCGCTTACAGCCTGCCCTGTTACTACGGCGTCACCGGCGTGAAGATCACCACTCTGGGTGAGATGAAGGCCGCCATGGACACCATCAAGTCCAAGATGACCCGCAACAACCGCCTCCACGACGCCTTTGAAAGCGGCATTGCATCCGCTCTGTGCGCCGAGTTTTTGGAAGCGCTGAAGTACCTGCACGGCGCGGAGCCTTATGCCGAGCCGGAAATGGGCCACCTGACCGACGCTTTCGTCCGTAATCTGGGCGTGCCGCTGGTCACCGGCGACATCCCCGGCGTTGCCGTTATCATCGGCGGCGCGGAAGACCCCGCCGAGACTGTGGCTCTGGCCAAGTCCTATCAGGCGCAGGGTATTCTGGTCACCCTCACCGGCGACTCCATCAAGCACTGCTTCGACGCCGGCATGAAGCTGGGCGAGAACGTCCGCGTGGTGCCTCTGGGCTACGAAATGCAGTCCGTTATCCACGTTGTCTCCGTGGCCGTCCGTGCCGCGCTGATCTTCGGCAACGTGACCCCCGGCGACTTCGCCTCTCTGGCCAAGTACACCATGGACCGCGTCAAGGCGTTTGTCAACGCTTACAAGCCCCTGTCCGATGAGATCGTCTCCTACGGCGCCGGCGCTATCTGCCTTGGCTTCCCCGTTATCTCCAACGAGACCGAGAACATGTTCCGTGTTCCCAAGTCCCTGATCCAGCAGCTGGATACTTCCAAGTGGAACGCCACCTCTCTGGAGGCTCGCGACATCAAGCTGAAGATCACCAACATCGACATCCCCGTGGCCTTCGCCACCGCTTTCGAGGGCGAGATCATCCGCCGCGGCGACATGCAGGTGGAAGTGGACGGCTCCCGTGTGGACTGCTTCGAGCTGGTGCAGACCCGGGATGCTTCCGAGGTGGAAGACCACAAGATCGTTGTGGACGGCCCCGAAATCGACGAGATCCCCGTCGGCTCCAAGATTTCTCTGAGCTACACCGTGGAAGTCGCCGGCAAGGCCATGCAGCCCGACTTCGAGTCCGTCATGGAGCGTAAGATCCACTCCTGGATCAACTGCATCGAGGGCGTTATGCACACCGGTCAGCGCGACATGATCCGCGTCCGTATTTCCAAGTCCGACTTTGAGGCCGGCTTCAAGTTCAAGCATCTGGGCGAAGTGCTGTACGCCAAGGTCAAGAGCGAGTTCGAGGCCGTCGTGGACAAGTGCCAGGTCACCATCGTGGTCAATCCCGAGAAGAACGCCGCTCTCCGCGCCGCTGCCAACGAAGTGTTCGACAAGCGTGACGCCCGTCTGGCCTCCATGACCGACGAGTCCGTGGATCAGTACTACACCTGCATCATGTGTCAGGCTTTCTCCCCCAGCCACGTGTGCATCGTCACTCCCGAGCGTCTGGGTCTGTGCGGCGCCGTGTCCTGGCTGGACGCCAAGGCCACCAAGGAACTGGATTCCGCCGGTCCCTGCCAGCCCATCCTCAAGGAAGGCTGCACCGACGAGAAGCTGGGCCGCTACGCCAGCGTGGACGAGGCCGTCAACAAGTACAGCCATGGCGCTCTGGAGCATGTTACTCTGTACTCCCTGTTCCAGGACCCCATGACCTCCTGCGGCTGCTTCGAGTGTATCTGCGGCGTCGAGCCTGTTTCCATGGGTGTCGTCATCACCTGCCGTGAGCACGCGGGCATGACGCCTCTGGGCATGACCTTCTCCGAGATGGCCTCCATGACCGGCGGCGGCGTGCAGACCCCCGGCTTCATGGGTCATGGCAAGCACTTCATTGCTTCCCACAAGTTCATCGCTGCCGAAGGCGGCCCCGGCCGTATCGTCTGGCTGCCCAAGATTCTGAAGGATCAGATGCGTGAGCGTCTGGACAAGACCGCTCTGGAAATGTACGGCGTAGAGAACTTCACCGACATGATCGCCGATGAGACCATCTGCACCGAGGACCCCGAGCAGCTGCTGAACTTCCTGTCCGAGGTGGGTCACCCCGTCCTCAGCATGGAACCCTTCGATATGTAATCTTCCTGAAAATGAGGGAGCGGTTTTACCGCTCCCTCGTTTTGCATGTGGATGGGGG
>ENA-OPSQ01001096-OPSQ01001096.1-human-gut-metagenome-genome-assembly--contig:-NODE-1096-length-20213-cov-5.225122_pt1 | contig 20213 bp, 10 predicted proteins | sample MGYA00241456_ERZ501904 | MGnify/ENA primary metagenome ERZ501904 (study PRJEB25962, sample SAMEA2042452) | human gut metagenome | biome: human gut; feature: human-associated habitat; material: faeces...
TCTTTTCCATTTCTGCTGCTTTCTCAATTTCTGATCTTGACATTTTTTCTTTTCCCTTAAGGATGTTGACCAGTATCTGTTCGGCTTCGTTCAGGTCATAGTTTTCCCTTATAACAGGAAGAATTACTTTGATAGAATTAGAAAAACACTGATACGATGGTTTTATCAGTGCGTTCCTGTAAGCATGATTGATCCTCATGATTCCGGTTCCAAATTTCTCAATATATTTCAGCCGGAAGAACACATTTCCGATAATAGGATTTCTGAGTATGGATATCTGACCATTCATGTATTCCTCTTCGCTGATTCCGGCAGGAAGCCCTCCCGGAGAACTGATCTCAATCCTGTCCGCATACATACTGACTTTTATAGATGCCGGGATATCCCACATTCGATGGATCAGAGCATTGGCTATTGCTTCCCTGAAGGCTTTTTCCGGGATTTTGTCAATACATTTCCTCTCGGCTCCCTCTATTTTTTCATACTGATAATACTTTCGGAACATCTGAAGTGTTTTTTCCAACTGAGAAAGTATGGAAATATTTTCCAGTGATTCCCTGTCCATGATCTCATCTATGGTATCACCAAAACGTATGATATCTATTCCCGTAAACTGATTATCATCAGCAAGAAGTGCAGCTGCATTATTGAACCCACTCTGATCAGAATACAGTTCAAGAGTTTTTAAAATATCTTTATTGATCTTCTCAATGCCCATCACCCGGATAAATTCTGTTTCCAATTTAGCAAAAGTAAGCTGCTGATTGAATGAAGTGATCTCCTCAAAAGTCTGATTACAGCCCTCCAGGATTAACCGGTTATATTCCAGACGATCCACTTCAACTGTAGAAGAATCATTTCTTTTATAAGCTTTACCTTTATAGAGATAAGGCTTATACCTGCCTTCATAAACAGTGAGCACGATCGTATTTTCCTGTATCTCCAGACGGAACTCCGGCACAGGACTGAGACTGTCATTGATCTTATTCTCCAGATTCAGACATCCATTCACTGGATCTGTTATGCCGATAACGTTCCCCTGATCATTGATTCCAAATATAATCTTTCCTTCGCCATAATTAGCATAGGCACTGATCGTTTTCAGAAACGTGTTAGATGACAGATTTTCCTTATATTCCAATGTTCTGCTTTCCCTCATGATACATTTTCCTCCACATTTTCAATCCTTTGAAACCCAATATTGATTTGTAATATATAGTATAAAATCGTTCCAATCGAAATGCAACGATTTCTTTTTTCGTTTCATATAGAATACAACGATTTATATAATCATCAAATATAATTCCGCCGATCAACAGCCAACGTAATTGTATAATTGTGAAATAATAAATATTATACGTAAATAATACAGTTATAAATCATTTCATTTTAACTTTTATTTCTACATTGCTCTACTCAAAACAATTTTTTTCCACAAAATAAACCTGTCCACCACCCAAAGGGGAACTATAATCATGACAAAGATTAAAAACACAAAGAAGGGCATGGCAAAAAAGACATTAAGTATGTCACTTGTTGTTGCAATGCTTGCTACTTCTAATGTGCCGGTATGGGCTGCTGAGTTCAGTGATGGTTCTGATGCATCAGTTGCTACCGAAGCTCCGGCTACAGAAGCATTCGCTGATGATACAATGGAAGAAACAGCACCAGTTGCTGAAGATACAGATGCAAATACAGAAGCAGCAACTTCCGTTACTGAGGCTACTGATTTAATTCTTGATGAGGTAAATGTCGATAAAAAAGCTACATTTGAAACAGGTGTTGTTTCTGTAAGTGGAAAAATTAAATATAAAAAAGGTTCAAATGTAGAAACATTAAGCCATTATACTTATGCTTGGCGTTTAAAAGATTCTAAACAATCTATTTATACGGGTACTGTAACTGACGGAAAAGCTTCAGCTATGACTTTTTCTCCTACGTTCGCAAGTACAGCTGCAACAGCAACAGATGCTCAGAAAGTAGACTGGTCTCAGTACGCTGGGAAGACATTGGAATTATATATTTATAACAATGAAGAATCTGATGATAGTGCTAATGTTATCAATATTAAGCCAACCGTTATTGCCGAAACTACCATTGAAAAACGTGCAATTACTGGTACTCTTACATTAGATAAAACTTCTACTGATCTTATATATAATGGAAAAGATTTCTATTATACAAACAATAACGCTGATACAAATGATAATGCAGTACATTTAAACAATAATAATGCGTTAAATATTGCAGCCACAGAAAGTTGGAATGCAAAAAGAGTAACTGATTATTTTGAAGTTAATGCGACCAAAACAGCTAGAAATGCAGAAGATAAATTAATTATAACTGCAACTGCAAAACCTGATTCTCCTTATACTGGTACAGTTTATGCCAAAGAACTTACAGTACAGAAGAGAACTTTTGATGCTTCTGAATTTGAGTTAAGCGTAGCAGATGGTCTTTCTTATCAGTATACAGGAGATGCTATTGCCCTTCCTACTGATAAGGTGACTTTTAAAGAAAAAAATGACGTTTTATCAGGTGCAGACTTATCTACTGCTGTGAAAAAAGCTGTAACTACAGATAAAACAACTGGTATGAAGACTGTTACAGTTACTTTAGATGCAGATAAATTACCTAACTTTAACCTGACTGATTCAGATAAAACTCAGATTACAACTAAAGCAAATGTAGAAATTACTAAACGCGATTTAAGCGCTGATTCAACATCTATTACATTAAGATATGGTCGTGTACCACAGGGAACAACCGTAGGTCAGTTTGCCAACTATAATCTGGTATTTAAAGATAAATCTGGAACAGAGTTAAAACTTACAAATAATTCTGATTATACTCTCAGTATTAAAGATCCAGACAATCAGACTGTAACAAGTACAGAATCTTTTAATAAAATTGGTACCTATACTGTTACTGTTTATGCTAATGAACAGTCCAATCCGACTTGCAAGAACGGTCAGACTCTGGAAGTAAGAGTGGCAAGCAACGTAATTGCTACAGCTTCTTTCACAAATACATATGCTCCATATTATACAGGAACAGAACTTAAACCTACCAAAGAAGAGCTTGGAAAACTTGTAATTTCTAATGTAAACCTTGCAGTTGCTCCTGAAACCTTAAAAGATGACGAATGGGAAATTACAGGATATTCAAATAATGTTGAAGCTTCCAAATATGACAAAAATGGTGACATTACAACCTACGGATATGTCGAAATCAAAGTAAAAGGTGATTCTTCCTACGCAGGTCAGACTTATAAAGTTCCATTTGAAATTAAGCCATTAATTGTGTCTGCTGATTCTGTGACTGTACCAAAAACAGTTACATACAATAAAGGAAATGGTCCGGCAAGTGATTACAAAGTTCAGTTAGTTGTAACAGCAAAAGATAAAACCGGAAAAATCGTTAAAGGCTTAAGTGCGGATGATTATTCTATAAAATATGAATATGAAGATGGTTATAACGATGTTCCTGCAAACAGCGTCGGTCAGAACGAACTTCATGATTTTATTAAAGCTACTATTACTATTAAAAATCCTAACTTTGCCGGTGCTAAGGGTGCTAATACAGTAGTTGAAATGCCTCAAACAACTAGCGCTGATAAATGGACAGAGATTGTTGAAAAAGCAGTTACAAATGATATGATCAAAATCAACCCGTCCAGTTATACATATACTGGTGGTAATATCACACCTACTTATACAGTCATCGATGGAGCAATCGCTCTCTATGATAAAGCGGAATATGGTAAGAAGGGTGAGTACGAGCAGGTAAGTATCACTAATAATAAAGAAGTTGGAACAGGTACTGTTACAATTAAAGGTATTGCTGGTAAATATTCTGGAACAGCATCTGCGAACTTTACAATCACACCAGCTAACACCTCAGATGTTAAAGTTACATTTACGGATGTTACGGAATGCCAGTACACTGGAAAACAGGTTAGACCACGTACATTTACAGCAACATTAAACGGCAATGATGTAACAAATCAATTTGAAATCAGCGGATACGGAGAAAATGTTTCTGGAAAAGGAACTGTTACTTTAAAAACAGTTGATGGAAATAAAAACTTTACAGGAAGTGATATCACTGTTGATTTCAATATTGTAAAAGAGTATGTAAATGCAGATTTAAATGTATATAACTCTAACGGAAAAAATGTAACAACGAGTTATAATGTAACAAATGAAAAAGCAACTAATTTTACCGGAGATTCATTTGACTTTGATGGTGCTGCAAAAACATTTGCCAGTGAAGCTCTGAAGAATCTTAAAAAGACAGATAAAAATGGTACTGTTATCATAGGTGCAACAAAAGCAAAAGAGTCAGATTTTGAAATCAAATATATTGATAACATTTCTGGTAAAAATACTGGTTTAAAGGATTCCAAAAACAATCAGTATAATATTGCTTATGTATATGTAGTAGCCAAAGATGGCACAGGATATACTGGTACAAAATCTTTTACAACAGCAGATGGAACAACCGTTAAAGGTGTTGTAGATTATGTGGCGTTTGCTATAAAAAATGTAAAATTTGTATCTCAGAATGTTTCCGTGCAGAATGTAGCTTATGCAGGTGGTCTTCCTGTTAAACCAAGTGTACTTGTTCAAATTAATGGAAATACTCTTGTAGAAGGAAAAGATTATACTATCCAGTTAAATTCTAACGGCTACAGTGATGCTAGCGGAGTTGATTTTGTAAATGTGACTGATGGTAAAGTTTATAAGGTAACTGTAAAAGGAATTAATGGATATGCTGGTTCCGAAGTTAAAAATATTACCTGGGGAATCGACAAAAAAGATATTAAAGATTGTAACGTAAAGGTAAATAATGGTGTTACTACTGTTATGAATGGATATATTCCAGTTCCAACAACAGAATATACTTCTGTTAATAATGGTGACGGAACATATACAGTAACAGCAAATGAGAAATCCAAGAGCTATGTTGGTTCTGTCAAAGTAACAGCTGATGGAAAAGCCGCAGATGAGAAACCAGATGCTCCAATGATCAGCAGTGTTAAAGTTGTTGGCAACAAAGCAACTGCAATCCTTTCCGGCGATTCCGAAGGTGCTGCAGGTTACGACTATGTAATCTCTACAGACCGCAATTGCATCACAAACAAAGACTATGATTCCGTAAACAAGAATCAGGTTCAGACTTCTACTACATTCAAATATGTACAGCAGGGAACCTACTACGCATACTGCCACGCTTGGAAACGTGACGCAAATGGTAAGAAAGTATTCAGCGACTGGTCTAACGCATATCCATTCGTTGTATCCGCAATCACACCAGACGCTCCTGTTATCACAAACGTTAAAGTAAGCGGATCTACTATCAAAGTAACATACAAAGCAGCTGCAAATGCAACTGGTTACGACGTAGTACTTGGAACAGATTCCAAGAAAGAAAACGGTGAGACTCGTCCATATCACTATGGCAATCACAAAGTACTGAACCTCAAAGAAGGTACAGTAACAGCAACATTCAAGAACGTACCAAAGGGAACATGGGTAGTTGGAATGCATGCATTCAACAGAACATCCGAAGACGGAAAGAAAGTCTTCAGCCCATGGTCAAACCTGAAAAAAGCTACTGTTAAATAATCCATTTGGGTAATGAATACAGATTCCTAAAAAGAAGGCTCCGGTCATTGCGACCGGAGTCTTTCTTTATCGGCAATTTTGTGCATTAAATCAACATAATCTGTCATGGACGCTGTGAAAGTTGTGTGCTATATTGAGTATATAGGAATGCTCCAGACAGCTGTTCCTGTCTGAATCGTTCAGTTAACACTAACATACACTTTTAGGAGGGAAAAAGAATGAAGAAAACAAGCAAAAAATTACTCTCTTTTTTACTGGCGTTTGGAATGATCCTTTCCATGTTTGCAGTGACCTCTGCTACAGGTTGGGCGGCAGATGAACATGTTCCTGCATCGGCAACCTTAGTTGCCTATCCGAAGCCGGCAACAGAATCCCTGGCTTCCTTATCGTCCAAAGTTTCCGGACTAAAATCAAGTAATAAGGCAGTTGTCACTGTCAAATTGTCAAAATCCACCTACGGCACTTCACAGACATACTATACGATTCTGGCAGTCCCAAAGAAAGCCGGTACAGCTACTGTTTCTTTTAAATGTCAGGGTAAAACATATAAAATAAAGGTAACTGTTAAAAAATATGTAAATCCTGTTAAATCAGTAAAGATCGGCGCAACTACTGTTCCGGGTTCCAGATTTAAATCTTCTTCCGAAACAAGTCTCAGCTATGCAAAGTTTGCCGGTAAGAAAGTAAAAACAACTGTTACTCTTGCAAAAGGATGGAAGCTTGACAAACTTTACATATATAGTGGAAATAATCCTGCGAATGGCAGTATGAAACCTGCGATCGAATACCTGCAAAAAGGATGGATGCGCAGTGAATCCGTGGCAAACGGAAGCAAGATCCCGGTAGCGGGAGGCAAAGGTTTCAGGATCATGTTTACTGCAGTTAATTCTAAAACCGGTATCAAAGAACGTATAACTATCGAACTTAGATAAAGGGGAAAAGAGGGCTCTGACAGATGAAAAAGAAATTATTAGTTTTATTACTGACTTCTTCCATGATTTTAATGAATTTTGCTCCTGCATATGGTGCAGGTGATTTTACTGACTCGGATAATATAACAGCTGTAGAAAATCCAGGTTCATCTGATGTTGATGCGATTCCTGACATGGGTAATGCGGTAAACGACGAGATGAGTTTTTCTCCTGAGGAATTCGATAACAGCGGAGAGTTCAATGACACTGAAGATGAGTTTACTTCGGAACAGACAGATGATGATTTCTTTTCGGATGAAAAGGAAATGCCTTCTATCCAGGAGGGAGATACGCTGGTTGAAAATGCTGGTCAGGGAATAACATCCAGTACTTCCACCTATTCCTCAAAATCCTCCTTTGGCAGGAGAAAAGTTCTTTCCCAACTTCAGGGTATGGGCATCAACAGCGGATCTTACAGCTGGAACTGGGCAAATCCTGAATACACTTCCTATTATACAGATGAGTCAGGAAATCTTCACATTGTTGCCTGGAAAAATCAGACTTTATATGATTCTGTCTGCAATTCCGATCTTAATGTTACCAATGTAACAACAGTAAAGCTTCCGCTTCCATTGTGGGGAGGGTTCTACGCTGCACCCGATGGGAATTTTTATGTTGCAGTAGGACAGAAAAATCTGAATGAAGACAACAGCATAACTGCTGTCCGAATCCTTAAATACAGCCATGCCTGGAAACTGCTTGGTGCAACGGACATTGGCGGCGGATACACAAATATGTTTGAAGGAATCTACATTCCTTTTGATGCTGCTTCCCTGCGCATGACCCAGATCGGTTCTACCCTGATCGTCCATACAGGACGGGAAATGTATGGAATGGAAGGAATACACCATCAGAGTGATATCACTTTTGTCATCAACACTCAGGATATGACGCTTATTAATTCAGATATGCCCTATTGCAGCCATTCCTTTAATCAGTTTGTTGTAAATGACGGTTCTCATGTATATTTTCTGGATCATGGGGATGCTTATTACAGAGGTCTGATTCTGTCTTCCTTCTCCGCATATTCCGACGGATATATCGCTCAGGAGCGTGCGGTAAATCTCTTTCCTTTTATGGGCGCTACAGGTGATAATTATACCGGATGCGAGGTAACCGGATTTTCTCTGGCAGGAAATAATCTGATCACAGTAGGCAAGTCTGTTCCCCATGGTTTTGCTGTGAATGGACAGACCGGATATGAGAATCTTAACAAAAATATCTTTATGATAATCACAGATAAGAACAGTATGGCTTCCAGATTTATCTGGCTCACTCAGTATTCACCGTCAGGAGCAGAAATAACTCTGACAGAACCAAAGCTCATCCCGGCAGGAAATAATCAGTACGCAGTCCTTTTCTCAGAGGAAACCTCAGACCAGAGCATTCTGCATTATCTCCTTATGGATATGTCCGGAAACGTAATATTATCCAAATTATACAAGAATGTAACGATCCAGACGGATTCACAGCCGATCTTATGGGGACGTAATATTGTATGGGTATCCGGAAATTATGATAACGGCAACTATGACAGTTCCCGCACATACCTGTATGAAATCCCCGTAGTGACAACTCCACTTAATGGAATTGCTCTGAACCAGACAAATCTGACAATTGACGAAGGAAATACACAAAAACTCACACCTTCCTTTACACCATCTAACTCTGATGATGTAAAAGATGTGGTCTGGACAAGCAGTAATCCTGGGGTTGCGTCTGTCTCAGAGGATGGAACCATTCAGGGGAACGGTTATGGTCAGGCAGTAATCACTGCTTCTGCCGGAGATTTTCAGACCCAGTGCCAGGTGACGGTAAAGGTATCTGAGAACAACACACCACTGACAAAACCTGTGCTGAAACTTTCCCAGAAATCTGCAGATCAAATACATTTAACCTGGAAAAAGGTTCCGGGTGCCAAAGGATACCAGATTTACTGCAGGACAGATTCCCAGTCTTCTTATAAGCGGATAAAAACTCTGAAAACAGGATCCCTCAGTTTCGATGCAGCTGTAGTACCGGGAGTAACCTATTCATTTAAAGTCCGTGCTTATGGAACCAATGCAAGTGGAAAAAACAAATATTCTAAATTTTCAGCGGTGAAATCAAGAAAAGCTACTGTCCCGGCTCCATCTAAGGTTTCATGTAAAATGAGTAACGGTGGTACAGAGGTTTCCTGGAAAAAAGTAGCCGGTGCTTCCGGATATGTAATTTACCGCAATGGTTCTGCAGCCAAAACAGTGAAGTCCTCTGTCTCAACCTGGAAAGACACAAAGGCTTATGATTCCCAGACAGGCATGTACTGGGTTTATAACTATTATGTAAAAGCTTTTAAGACAGTAAACGGTAAGCGAATATACAGTAAGCCCACAAAAACGATAAATCTTTACTCGTAAATTATAAAACTACAAAAAGCACTATCACTTTGGTAAATAAAGTATAAAACAGGGCAGTCTCATCGGCAAAATTTTTGCCGGGAGGCTGCCCTGAGTATTTGTCTTATTTCACTTCTACTAATTCAATCTTGAAGTTAAGTTCTTTTCCAGCCATTTCGTGGTTTGCATCAAATGTGATATTTTTCTCATCTTTAGCTGTCACTTTAACAGGGAATGGCTGACCGAACTGGTTTGACAGGTATACCTGCTGGCCAACTGTCAGGTCTTCGGAACCTGGAAGCTGGGCGATTTCCATAGTGAAGATAGCGTTTGGATCTGCCATACCGTATGCTTCTTCAGGCATAAGGTGAACGTCTATGATCTGACCAACTTCCATGTCAGCTACAGCAGCATCAAACCCTCTGATCATCTGGCCTGCACCGCAGATGAATTCCAGCGGTTCGCCACGGTCGTAAGAAGAATCAAACTGTGTTCCGTCATTGAAAGTTCCTCTGTAATGTGTGCGGCAGGTTTTTCCTACATTGCGTCCTGTAAGCTGTGGCTGTGATCCGCCACATCCACCGCAGCCGCCACCACAGCTGTCTCCACAGGAGTGTCCCTCCTCATGGCTGCCGCAGGAATGACCTTCTTCATGATGGTGATGGTCGCAGTTAGCTCCGGAAGACACTAATTCGCCTTTTAAATAGCTTTCAACTGCCTGATCAGTATTTCCCTGGGCTCCGGCGCATAATTCGATTCCTGCCTCTGTGAGAGCTGTCTGAGCACCACCGCCGATACCACCGCAGATCAGAACATTTACACCCTGCTCAGCAAGCAGACCTGCAAGTGCACCATGTCCTGTACCGTTAGAACCGATCACTTCACTGGAAACTACTTTGTTGTCTTCCACTTCATAAACTTTAAAAGACTCTGTTTTTCCAAAATGCTGAAAAATCTCTCCATTATCATATGTTACTGCAATTTTCATTTGAAAAATCCTCCAAATTATTTTTTATACCCATTCAGTCCAGTATAAACTGTCTGCGACTCAAAAGCAAGGCTATTTGATCAGGTAATTCTCAATTCCATTTGCAATTCCCCGTACCATTTTTTTCTGATAAGAACTCTGCTGCATACGGCGGTCTTCGGAAGGATTACTCATATATCCCATCTCGATAATCGTTGTCGGAATTTTGCTCCAGTTATTTCCGGTCATAGAGTCTGTTTCCCAGACGTACTCTTTTCTGCATCCTGTAGCTGACACATATGCATTGAGCACAGCCTCAGAGAGAGCTTTGTTTTTTCTGTACATAGATGAAATATAAGGACTGTTTCTGGTTGTGCAGATAGTCAGTGCTCCACTGATAGAGGAATTATCACTTCCATTGGCATGGATACGGATATACGCATCTGCTTTTGCCTTATTCGCCATTTTTGCGCGGTCAATACAGCTGAGAGCTACTTTACTGTTGGTTCTGGTCATTACTACCTTAAAACCTCTTTTCTGAAGAAGGGTTCTTAGCTGAAGACCAATGCTCAGGTTAAGCTTATATTCCTCCACACCTGTAGCAACACCCTGGGTTCCGGAAGTATCTTTCTCCTTCAGCTGACTGGAACCAGGACCAAGAGGTTCATAACCACCGGCAACGACAGCAGAATGCCCCGGATCCAGTACAACAACAGGAGTCCAGACCCCTTTACTGTTGATCTTTCGTCCATTTACAGTCTGATTGATACGCATTCTTCCGGTCTGTTTGCCAAAATACCTGAAACGATTATGAATACGGTGCCACCCTGTAAGCATAGCACCGTCTGCGGCAAAACAGTAATAATACTTGCCGATTTTGTGCAGGTCTGTCAGCTTTTTGCCATTCTTATAATAGTATTTTTTCCCACCGGCGGCTTTCCATCCGGTGAAAGTACTGTTGACGGATGCTGCCTGGACATCTGTAAAATATACAGAAGGTAAGGCTGTGACCAGGAGAAGAATGCACAAGAGCCAGATAAAACATGATTTTCTTTTCTTCATACATGATTTCCTTTCATTAGAGATGTTTTAAGTAAGGGTTCTGTATGTTGATTATATCATAAGATTATCTGGGAATGTGGGAAAAAGTTCCTAAAAAGAAAGACTCCGGTCGTAATGACCGGAGCCTTCTTTTTAGGAATCTGTATTAATTACCCAAATGGATTATTTAACTTTAGCAGTTTTTAAGTTTGACCATGGGCTGAATACTTTTTTGCCATCAAGAGATGTTCTGTTGAATGCATGCATTCCGACTGTCCATGTTCCAGCTGGTACATTCTTGAATGTAGCTGTTACTGTACTCTCTTTGAGGTTAAGTACTTTGTGAGCGCCATAATTATATGGACGTAACTCACCATTGTCTTTCTTGGAGGATGTTCCAAGAACTACATCGTAACCTGTTGCATTAGCAGATAATTCATATGTTACTTTAACTGTAGATCCGCTTACTTTTACACTCTTGATAACTGGAGCATCCGGTGTAGTTGCTGTTACAGAGAACTGGAATCCATTGGACCATTCTCCGAATACTTTCTTACCGTTTGCATCACGTGTCCAAGCATGGCAGTATGCATAATATGTGCCCTGATCTACATATTTGAATGCTGTAGATGTCTTAGCCTGGTTTTTGTTTACGGCTGCGTAATTTTTATTTTTAATGCAATCTTTGTCTGTAGAAATTACATAGTCATAACCAGAAGCTCCGTCTACTTCATCAGAAAGGATTACAGTAGCTTTATTGCCAACAACTTTAACATTGCTGATCATTGGAGCACCAACTTTTCTGCCGCCGATTTCAACATTTACAGAACCTGTATAGTTCTTTCCGCCATCAATTACTGATACAGTAGCTGTTCCATCGCCATTATCTTTTACAGTGAAGTTTTCTTTCTCTTCGATAACATTACCGTTTGTTACTGTTGCTTTCAGATTCTTATCTACAACTACAGTACAATCTTTAAGATCTTTCTTATCAATTCCCCATACGAAAGCTGAGGTTCCGTATACATTATTGAATGAATATCCACCCATCGGAATTACTTCAACCTGATATGGTTTAGTTGTTGTTGCATCTACAAATTTATCTGGTGTAGTTTTTCCATCAATGGAACTAAGTACAAGTTTATAATCGGTACCTTCTACTAAAGTTTTACCATTAACTGTAACACTTACCTGAGGTGTAACTGGTTTTCCACCAGCATACGCACCATTGGCTACAGTGATATTTCTTGCTGTGAAATAAGCAGCTTCAATATCGAAGTGTGCTAAATCAACGATATTTTTCTGAAGAACAGATTTTTCATTGGTCAAAGCATCATACTGATATAAAACACCATTTTCAACAGTATATGTGATATTATCACGAGCAGAATCACCGAAGTGAATTACACCTCGCAGATCTTTTAATGTTAAGGTATTTGCTTCATAATTTCCTTTGGCTACAACTGCAACAAAACCAGTTCCTGCATTTATGTTATTGATATATTTAATTTCATAATCTGTATCTTTGGTAGCTTTAATGCCAGTACCTGGTGTAAAAATTTCACTTCCAAATTTCTGAGCTTCACCATCATATGTAAAGTTAGTAATATCAGCATATTTGTAGGTTGGATCAATATCTACCTTTGTTTTATCTGACTTATAAAGCTTTAATGTACCTGTCAGTTCTTTTCCCTGAATGTTAAATTTCTGTGTTTTAGTTCCTGTAAAGTTACTGTTAGTTGTTTTTGGAGAAATTGTAACACTTCCCATTTCTTTGCCGGCACTTATATTATCACCATAGGATACATAAGTAACATCAAAGTATTTGGTAACATCAACTTTTCCTAACATTACTTTGCTTACTAATGGTTTTACCTGTCTTCCAGAATATTTAAAAGTATTTGCCTTTCCAGCTACAGCTACAGCTTTTGTACCATTTGCGGCTAAAGTAACAGAAACATCTTCAGCTTTTGCAGGAGTGATCTCAAATGTAGCAGATGCAGTTGTTCCATCATCGTATTCACTTCCCTTGGTCGGTACAACAATTACGGTTGCTGTTCCTGCATTAATGTTGTCTTTGTATTTCAAAGTATAATCAATACCTTTATCCAGAGTAACAGTTCCATCTTTTACAACAACATTTGCAGAAATCTCTTCCCCTGTAAATGTGTAGGAAGATTTTTCAACTGTAATACTTACATTGCTGATAGATTTTTTTTCAATCTTTGAATATGCAATGAGTTCGTCAGTACCAGTTGCTTTTGTATAATTTCCGTCCTTTGCAAGAGTTGCTACTGCAAATACATAATCACCTGGTACATTTGTACCTGCTGCTGCCTTGATTTTTGCAGTTGTGTTAAGAGAATTAGGATTGGATGTTTTTACATAATAGTATTTAACAGTGTAATCTTTATCATAAGTAAGCGCTAATTTTTTATCCGCATTACTATCTAATGCTGTTTCAAATTTTAATCCCATTGCATCTTTATACAGAGATGCATCATAATTATTTGCAGAGTTTACAGTAACTTTAGATTTCGCTGTAAAATCACCGGCATTAACAGTATCAGTTACAGTATCTGGCTTAATTTTGAAGTATACTTCTTTTACACTGCCAGCATAAGAGTCTTTTCCTGTGATAATTACCTTGGCATATCCGGCATTTACATTATTTTCATAAGAAACAGAATACTCAGATGTTGTTAATTTGTGGCTTTGATTATTCTCATCAAGGAATGTCACTTCAATAGCTTTGATTTTTTTGGAATCTAAAGTATAAGCCTCCCCAGTATACGGAACTTCTGCAGTTGTAGCTGTCTTTGATGTTACAAGCTGTGCATTAACTCCATTATCAAATGTTGCCCATACAGTTCCAATAGATCTGTTTACAAGAGTAATTGGAAGCGTAATACTTCCTTCTACATTTGTTGAGTCAGAAGAATAACTGATTGTAACAGCACCTTCTACAACACCTTTCTTATCTGCATTAGCGGCATCAAAAACAACTTTATTTACCTGAATAACAACATTATTACCCAGAGAATCTAAAGTAAAGGATTTTCCATCTTTTCCTGTCAGTTTAATATCTGCTGGATTAATAGATGCAGTAGGTTTTCCTTTGAAATCACTAATACTGTATTCTTTTGTAATCGTTCCAGTGCATTCGCTCAGGTTACGTTTAACAATTGCATATGTATTTTCAGTTTTTACTTCAGTAAGTGTAGCAGTTGTATCAAAGTTTTTCAGAATCTTCTTAGCCGCATCTGTATCAGCAAAGTTCAACCATGCGTCAGATTTAACGGAATATCCTGTTCCGACTGCTATATCAGTTCCCTTTACAGAAAATGTTGAGTTAAGTGCTTCTGTAATATCAACTTTTTTCTGTGTATCAGCATTAACTTCTACTTCAAGTTTAACATCACTCTTGCCGAAGCTCTGTACAGTGCCAGTATAACCAAGAGAAGTTGTTACTAAAGATGGTTTCAGATTATCTTTAGTAATTGCTAATGGAGTAATTGTATAAACAGCTTTGGCTGTTTTTCCTGTGAATCCATATGCTGGAGATGAAGGGTCATCTGTGCCATCAATTGTTCCATAAACAGTAATTTCTTTATCTGTTACATTTGTAAAATCGTTACCTTCTACTTCATAATGCCAGTTAATCTGATCATTAGTAATAGTCTGATCTGCTCCTGCTAATACATATTCATATGTAGTGGTAGGAGTTGGCTTATTTTCTTCGCCATTGTATACAACAGTACCTGTTGTTATATAATAACCTTTTGAATCAGTTGTTGTGCCTGTTGGTGTAAATTCCTTACCAAAAGTAAGTGGCTTACCACTTGTGTTTTTAGCCAATACAGCAGTCAAATCATAAGCTTTAACAACACCACCTGTGAGAACCACACTAAATATAGTTGAATAAGTTGTTGTAGCTCCTCCGAGCTGATAAATTCTTAAAGATATAGTTTTACCGTAATCTTCTTTAACTGGAGTATATGATAATTCAGAAAGCTCATCAACATATCCTGTGGCATTCTTTCCAGATGCTTCTACTCCGTCGGCCATCCAAGTATAATAAAAACCTTCAACAGCTACACCTTTATTTGTAATACTTCCAGATGCTACTGTAATAGCATTTTTTCCCCATGAGCCAACTTCACTAAGCTTCAGATTTGAAACAGTATAGTTTTCTTTATTAATTTCTGTACCATCATCAACTTCCTGTGCTACTGGAGCATCTGTTGTATCGTCAACAGCAGGAGTTTCTGCTGTATCATCTGAAAACTCAGTTGCATCAGTAGTTTCTTCGGGAGTTGGAGCTTCTGTAGCAACTGATACATCTGTACCATCACTGAACTCAGCAGCCCATACCGGCACATTAGAAGTAGCAAGCATTGCAACAACAAGTGACATACTTAATGTCTTTTTTGCCATGCCCTTCTTTGTGTTTTTAATCTTTGTCATGATTATAGTTCCCCTTTCCTTAATATAACTATTTCTTTTTGGGTAAAGATTCCTAGACATAATCTGTCTGTTATGGTTAATAATAGTGCTTTCACCACTTTTTGTCAAGGGTAATGCTCAAGAATTTTACGATTTTTTTAAATTTCACATACTCTAAAAGCATTTATTTTCCTAGATTTTTCGGTGATAAAATCTATAATTTGTTACAAATGTGGTGAGATTTTCCTATTTATCACAAGATGATGTAGTATTCTCTTTTTAAGGTAAAAATCTGCCTTTATCTTTTTTATTTTATCTTCCGAATTGTTTGTGAATCCAGTCCTGTCGCTAAACCTTTGTCTTTTCAGCGGATTCCCTGTTTTTTTCAGCCATTTCCATTTGCTTCATTCTAACCATACGGTCAGTTTCTGCTTGTTTTATGCCTGCTTCATCTATATGGCGGTAGACATATTCATTATCATTATTTATCAAGACTTTGGCGCCGCAATAAGTACAAAATACCTGTTTTCTCCCCTTCTCTATGTCTAAAGATGCACCACAATCCGGGCATTTGACTGAAATGAAATTAACTGCCATCTTGATCAAGTCTCCATTTTCTTACGAATTTATAATATTTGAAACCTGTGCCTGTGATATACCCAGCGTATCAGCGATTTCTTGTTGCTTAAAACCTTTGCGATACATATCTTTCACAATACGAACCCTTTCTGTGCGGTCAATATTCGCATTGAAACGAGATGCCGACTGTACCGAACCACTATCACCATAAATTTGTTTTGTGGCACGGAAAGCCTCATTGTTCTTTTTTCCGCTGATACTCATAATGCCTTTTTTCTTGTTGATTTTATATGATACTTCGGTTATGTCATCATCTTCAATTTGGGATTGAATCGTGTTCAACAAACCGTTAAATCCTGTCTGTAATTCATTCTTAGACATAATAGGCTTCCTTTCTGATATAAATTTTATTAATTATATTACTGATACGAATTATACTCATTTCAGAGTGTTTGTCAAGTGTTTTTTAATAACTTTTAGTATCTGCTTGTAGATTTAAGCGACAAATCAGCATAATAAAACGGCTAAAACCCTTGATTTATTGGGGCTTTAGCCGTTTTTAATGTTTTCTTTCTCAGAAATCATTACTACATTTTCATTTTTAGGTCTGGAGATAATCAAAGTTTCTCCACCAAATACTTTATCACACAATGACTTAAAGTTTTCTCTTAAATCCATAGATTTTACTGCTAACATATTTTCGCCTCACTTTCGTATCAAAAATCGTATGTTTTTTCGTATTTTTATTACATGCTATTATTATGGTCATGTCAATCAATCTTATACATAAATGTATATGCAAAAAACAGCAGAAAACTTTTTATTGTTCTCTGCTGTTTCTCTGCCATTCAGTTCAGAATGATAAACTTTACTGCTATTATCCTGGAGTGAACGTTTTATTTCTTAATTATAACTTGCTCATTATTTCTTTCTGACAATAACCTTATCCAGATGCCAGATATCATCTACATATTCCTGGATAGTTCTGTCGGATGTGAATTTACCGCTGCATGCTGTGTTGAGGAGCGCTTTCTTAGCCCAGCCTTTTTCATCTCTGTATGCTGCTTCTACGCGTTTCTGTGCGTCTGCATAGGAACGGAAGTCTGCGAGGATGAAGTAGCGGTCTGCTCTGTCTGTGTTCTTTGTGTTGAGAAGTGAATCGTACAGGTCGCGGAAGAGTTCTGTATCATTGGAGAAGGTTCCGTTGATGAGCTGCATCAGTACCTGACGGATTTCTTCATCTGTGTTGTAGATCACGTTTGGATCGTATCCGCCGTTGTTTTCGTAGTTGATTACTTCGTCGGAGCTTAAACCGAAGATGAATGCGTTTTCTGCGCCAACTTCTTCTACGATCTCTACGTTAGCACCGTCCATTGTTCCAAGTGTAGGAGCACCGTTGAGCATGAACTTCATGTTACCTGTACCGGATGCTTCTTTACTTGCTGTGGAGATCTGCTCGGAAACGTCTGCTGCTGCAAAGATCCACTCAGCGTTGGATACTCTGTAGTTTTCGATGAATACAACTTTGATCTTGCCGTTGATGGAAGCGTCGTTGTTTACTACATCTGCTACGGAGTTGATGAGTTTGATGATCTTCTTGGCTGTTGCGTAACCTGCGGATGCTTTTGCACCGAAGATGAATGTTCTTGGATAGAATTCCATTTCCGGATGCATCTTGATCTGGTTGTACAGATAGATAACATGCAAGATGTTCAGGAGCTGACGTTTGTACTCGTGAAGTCTCTTAACCTGTACATCGAAGATGGAGTGCGGGTCTACTTCTACGCCATTGTGCTCGAGGATGTATTTAGCCAGACGCTCTTTGTTCTTGAACTTAATGTTCATGAATTCCTGGAGTGCTTTCTCATCATCTGCGTAAACTGCAAGTTTCTTTAACTGTGGAAGGTCTGTGATCCAGTCCGGTCCGATATGCTCTGTGATCCAGTCTGCAAGGAGTGGATTTGCGTGGAGCAGGAAACGTCTCTGAGTGATACCGTTTGTCTTGTTGTTGAATTTCTCAGGCATCATTTCATAGAAGTCTTTTAATTCCTGATTCTTCAGGATCTCTGTATGAAGGCGTGCAACACCGTTTACAGAGTAGCCTGCTGCGATTGCAAGGTGAGCCATCTTAACCTGTCCGTCATAGATGATAGCCATCTTTTTGATCTTCTCATAATTTCCCGGATATTTAGCCTGGATCTCAAGGATGAAACGACGGTTAATCTCTTCGATGATCTGGTATACACGAGGAAGCAGTCTGGAGAAGAGCTCGATCGGCCATTTCTCAAGTGCCTCGGACATGATTGTATGGTTTGTGTAAGCAACAGATTTTCTTGTTACTTCCCATGCTTCATCCCATCCAAGTCCTTCTTCATCCATGAGGATACGCATTAACTCTGCTACTGCTACAGTCGGATGTGTATCGTTCATCTGGAATGTTACTTTTTCATATAATTTATGGATATCGTCATGTTTCTTTTTGTATTTGGCAATTGCTGCCTGGAGGCTTGCAGATACAAAGAAGTACTGCTGTTTCAGTCTCAGCTCTTTACCTGCATAGTGGTTGTCGTTCGGGTAAAGGACTTCTACGATATTGCGGGCAAGGTTCTCCTGCTCTACTGCTTTCTTGTAATCACCCTTGTCAAAGGAATCAAGCTCGAAGTCTACGATCGGCTCTGCATCCCAGATACGAAGTGTGTTTACTACATCATTGTCATATCCTGTGATCGGCATATCATAAGGAATGGCTTTTACTGCCTGGTATCCTTCGTGGATAAATTTGTTTCCGCCCTTTTCAGGATCGTACTCTACTCTTACATATCCGCCAAAGTGTACTTCTTTGGCATATTCCGGACGACGCAGTTCAAATGGATAGCCATTCTTTAACCAGTTATCCGGTACCTCGATCTGATAACCGTTCTGGATTTTCTGTTTGAACATTCCGTAGTGATAACGGATTCCGCAGCCATATGCTGCGTAATTTAAAGTTGCGAGAGAATCAAGGAAGCATGCAGCCAGTCTTCCCAGACCACCGTTTCCAAGTGCCGGATCCGGCTCCTGGTCTTCGATACAGTTAAGGTCAAATCCCAGCTCTTCGAGAGCTTCTTTTACTTCACCGTAAGCGCAAAGGTTGATCAGGTTGTTTCCGAGAGCACGTCCCATCAGGAATTCCATGGACATATAGTATACGATCTTCGGATCCTGTTCGTCATAAGCTTTCTGTGTTGCAAGCCAGTTATCAATGATAACGTCTTTTACAGAGTAGCTTACTGCCTGGAAAATCTGCTCCTGTGTAGCTTCTTCAATTGTTTTTCGATAGAGGAATTTTACGTTGTCTTTTACGCTTTTCTTGAATGCCTCTTTCTTGAACATTTCGTTTGTCATTACATACCTCCCGTAATCTGGTTTCCGTTACTGTTTCGTTCTCTGCAAAAAATATTGCAGGGAAGATCCGCAAACAGTAACTGGTATTTCGTCATAATCTTTCCGTTTCCTTTATCAGAGAAATTGGGGGCAAAGTAGCTCTGCCTCCAATTTCTTCTTTGAAATCAAACTGTCAAAGAATATGATACTCTTTTTTCGACAGCCTGTCATCTGTATATTTGCCGAAAATTATGACAATTTTTTTACTCCCATGGTTACAGTTTCTTTGTTGATATTCCATTCTTTCACATAACCATCGGTCTCACCAAGTACCATTTCGTCTGCAAGTACTTCAGATTTGATCTCATCTTCGTGTGCTTTCATGACTTCCTGGATTTTGTCGTTTCCATGAGCATATACTTTGATCTTATCCATAACTTCGAAGCCGGCTTCTTTACGCATGGTCTGGATCTTGCTGATGATCTCACGTACAAATCCTTCTTCGATCAGTTCAGGTGTCAGGTTTGTATCGAGAACTACGGATGTTTCGCCGTCGGATTCGGATACGTAACCCTCTGTCTGTGCTGTTTCAATAAGAAGATCTTCTTCTGTAAGTTCAACATCATTTCCGTTGATATCCAGTTTCAGAACACCATTGCCTCTGAGTTCTTTCATTGCTGCTGTTCCGTCGATGTCTGTCAGAGCCTGTTTGATTCCACCGAGGAGTTTGCCGTATTTCGGTCCTACAGTACGAAGCTGTGGTTTGAAACTGTAGGAAATAAAGGATTCTACGTCATCTGCAAATTTTACTTCTTTGATATTCAGCTCGTCTGCGATAATG
>ENA-OPSQ01001114-OPSQ01001114.1-human-gut-metagenome-genome-assembly--contig:-NODE-1114-length-19948-cov-16.248127_pt1 | contig 19948 bp, 16 predicted proteins | sample MGYA00241456_ERZ501904 | MGnify/ENA primary metagenome ERZ501904 (study PRJEB25962, sample SAMEA2042452) | human gut metagenome | biome: human gut; feature: human-associated habitat; material: faeces...
ATCCATTGCCAAACGGTTGGGACTTACCTATAATAGTGTAGGCGGTTTTATACGCAGGAATTATCCTGAGGCGATAAAGAAGCATAATGCATTGCTAACGAGTTCTTGCGATAAATTCAAGGAGGGGATTAGCATATTGAAGGATAGCAATCTCTCTATCAATGCTATAATGGAGGAGTACGGCTATAATGAGTCTTTTAGGATCTATGTCAAGGCCAATCATCCCGAATTGCTCGAAAAGAAGGCTACAAGAAGATGCGTAAGGACTAAGGTGGCTGCCGATAAGTACGCTGCGGCCATCGAACATTTGCGGACTTCATCCGACACGATGAAGGATGTTGCCGCAAAATTCGGATTAAACCTAAGTTCTTTCCGAAAATATCTATATAAGCACGCAACCGATGTATTGGCGATGCATAGGGAACAAAATAGAGAAAAGATAAATCCCACGATATAGAATCGTCGGAAGTAAAGAAGAAACAGCAACGATTGTTATAATGAATAAACTATTTATCCATAAAATACACAAGAAGCAGTATGAAGAAAAAAATTATCAGACGAATATTTTTACTTATATTGATGCTTATGGTCGGCCTAACCCCTGAAACGAAGGCTCAGAACGTTGGCATTAAGAGCAATATTCTGGCAGATGCATTTTTAAATCCGAATTTAGGAGTCGAGATAGGCTTGAAACCCAAATGGACCATCGACGTCTCAGGTCAGTTTAACGCTTGGGATATGTCTCACAATCGCAGATGGAAGCACTGGGCTATACAGCCTGAAATTAGATATTGGCTTTGTGACCGTTTCTCGGGGCACTTCTTCGGTGCACATATTCACGGCGGTCAATATAATATGGGTGGATTCGATGGAAAGATTAATTTCCTCGGAACGGATGCACGTAAGTTAGCAGACAGCCGTTATCAAGGGTGGTTTGTTGGAGCCGGTGTAGCCTATGGATATGCTTGGATATTGGGACAACATTGGAATCTTGAAGCAGAATGTGGATTGGGTTATTCTTATACTCGTTATGATCGATTCCTGTGTGCCGGATGTGGAAAGAAGGTAGAATCAAATAAACCACATCATTATGTAGGTCTGACAAAAATAGCAATCAATTTAGTTTATCTATTCTAATTCTCACATTATATGAAAAAGATAGCTTGTATCATAATGGCTTCTATATGCATAAATATATCGGCTGAGGCACAAATGAGTAAACAGAACATAGTAAGTGGAGTGTCTGTTGATAATTTGACGATGGATAGGTCTGGTAAGTTTATCGTTGTAGATATGACTCTTGATCTTAAGGAACTTGATGTGGATGGTAATAGAGCTGTATTGCTTACACCTCGTTTAACAAACGATGCTCATTCGGTAGATTTGTACTCTGTTGGCATTTATGGCAGAAGACGCTACTATTACTATGTTCGTAATGGAGAGAGTATGTTAACAGGCAAAGATGAACAAAGTTTTAAAGCTGCCAAAAAGCCTGATGAGATAATATATCACTGTGTTATACCTTACATTGATTGGATGAATGGAGCAAAACTGTCTCTATATCGCAGTGATTACGGATGTTGTAATACTATACTTGATGAGGAAGAGGGCACTCTTGGGGTACATACGGAAACATTCTTTCCTGAACTTGTATATATTCGTCCGCAGGCTGAGCGTGTAAAGAGTCGTTCGATTGAGGGATCTGCATTCATCGACTTCCCTGTAGATAAGACCGTGATTTATCCTAAATATCGTCGTAATACTGAAGAACTAGGTAAAATTGCAGCTACCATAGATTCGGTACGAAATGATAGCGATATTACCATTACTTCTGTTTGGTTGAAGGGATTTGCATCACCTGAAAGTCCCTATTCGCACAATAGAGAGTTGGCAAAAGGTCGTACAGAAGCTTTGAAGAAGCATATTCAGCAACTTTACCAATTTGAAGATGGCATTATATCTACCGATTTTGAGCCGGAGGATTGGGCCGGATTGCGAACTTATGTCGAACAGTCTAATCTTGACCATCGTGAGGAAATCCTTGCTTTAATTGATAACGACATGGAGTTGGATGCTAAAGAGGCTAAGATTAAACGGACTTATCCCAATGAATATAGGTTCTTGTTACAAAACTGCTATCCTGCCTTGCGTCATACCGACTATCGTATAGCCTACACAATACGTACCTATTCCGATGTGGCAGATATTAAGAGGATCATGTTGGAGCAACCTCAAAAGTTAAGCTTGAATGAGTTTTATCTTGTGGCACAAGAATATGAGCCCGGGACAGATGAGTTCTCAGAAGTATTTGAAACGGCTGTGTGTATGTATCCTCACGACCCCATTGCAAATTTGAATGCTGCGAATGCTGCAATTCGCAGAGGAGATTTGACAACTGCCGAACGATATCTTGCAAAAGCAGGAAATTCATCTGAAGCTATTTATGCGTATGGAGCATTGGCTATTCGTAAAGAGGATTATGAAACTGCACGCAAATATCTGAATCAGGCGAAAGAACTCGGTTTAAAACAGGCCGAGTTAACGCTTCAAGAACTTGAACAAGGCCGACGATAAATATTAAATAAAAACAAATAAGTATATAAGTTAAACACTAGTAATTTAATTAAGAAACTATTATGAAAAGAAGGAACTTTTTCTTTGGATTGTTAGCGTGTGCTCTAATGGGTGCTTGCTCGGAGGATGTTTTGGAAAAGACTCCAAATGTATTTTCCTCAGATGATGCTTATATTAATGTTCGTCTTGCTGATGTTGGCTCGATTGGTACAAGAGCAACGGAAGGTGACTACGAATATGGTACAACAAATGAACATAGTGTTAACAATGCACACTTCTACTTTTATGATGCAGACGGTCTGTTTGTATCCGAAGGAAGTGCTTGGAATGGAGGTACAGCGAATACTAATGAACCCATCGAAAATATTGAATTTAAGGGTAATACAATTGTTGTGTTGAACGGTTTGGATAAGAAGAATTACCCCAAATATATGGTGACATTACTGAATAAACCAACCAGCTTTACAGCTCCGGAAACGCTTGATGAGATGGAAAAGGTATTGGTGGATGGAATTACTACAACGGTAAATGAAGTTAATTACTTTACGATGAGTACTTCAAGTTATGTGCGCCATACAGGGAATGCCATAGATACTAATGCGAAATACTTTGTAACTGAAGTAAAGGAGGAAAACTTCTCTTTGGAGCCAATCGACCTTCAAAGTTCTAACTACGTTACAGTTTATGTTGAACGTTTAGCAGCCAAAGTGACGCTGGATTTGAGTGCAGATTTGAAGGAAACAAAGACAACGATTGAGGGTCAGACTGGAGATTTTTATAAGATTACATCCACTGTTGCAGGAGATGATAATGCCGGTAGTGATGTTGCAACTGAGGATTTATACATTCAGTTGCTTGGCTATAAGCTCAATGGTACAGCACTAAAATCCAATGTGGTTAAGAATATCAATATTAATTGGATTGCGGACAATTTGGGCTTTAATTGGGACAAATACACTGATTTCCGTAGTTTCTGGGGCAAATCGTACAATTATGGTAATGCTGATTTTGTTTATACTGCAACACCAGGTGAGGGTAAGACCTGCCCGTTGAACTATGTTACACTGAATGACGGATTGGTGGATTTGGGTAAAAGTTCTTATTGTGCAGAAAATACGAATACAGCGGTTATATTAAATCAAGAAGGTAACTTCCCTGCTGCTGTAACCAGTATCTTATTGAAAGCCAAAGTATGTGATGCAAGCGGCAATGCTCTTAACCTTGTACGTTTCAATGGCATTCTCTTTAAGCAAGAGCAGTTCCTGAGTTATATCATCAATGTAATGAATGCAAATAATAAGTGGAATGTTTGGTCTAAGCCTTCTGGCACAGATAGTGATACATATACTCAGTTGGATGAAGCTGGTGTTGAGCTTGTTAGCAATGGTAATGGAGGTGTTAAAGTACAATTAAAATCAGGTTTGACATTGTATTCCAAGAATGAATCAACAGTATCAGAACCTACTTATACAACGATAACAGACCCGTCAGCCATCAATACTCAATTAGCTTCGATATCCGGTAGTGCTGTTGGCTATACAGGAGGAGAGATGTATTACAATATTCCGATAGAGCATTTGAATCCGATTGAAGATGATGCAACTGCTATCGAGGAGGCTAATTATGGAATAGTACGCAATCACCATTATGTAGTAACTGTTAGTACATTGGATAAATTGGGCAAGGGTATTTTCAATCCGGATGAAGTAGTTATTCCTGAAAAGGATGATAATAACACTTATTATATTGCGGCTCAAATTAATATCCTTTCTTGGAAGGTTGTTGAACAGGATGTTGAACTTTAAGTGATAAAAGATTTCATCAAAATCAGCAGTAGGTAAATATTCATTTACCTACTGCTGATGATATAGCAAAGAGTCGGTTGTGCTAGATAATTATGGACTTATCCCTATTGTCCCAAGTAGCTCTTATGCATCTAAAACGGTATTTATAATGAATAACAGAACGATATGATGTCATATATGGATATACGAATTTATGTAAGAAAATTCAACTTACTTATACTTAGTGCTTGTATGTTGATACTATGTGCTTGTGACAAAGTAATCTACGATTACGAAGGGGATTGTTCTGTAAATTATAGAGTTAAATTCCGTTACGACTACAATATGAAGTTTGCTGACGCCTTTGCCCACGAGGTGAATAGCGTCACCCTTTATGTTCTTGATAGCAATAATCGCATAGTATGGCAACAGACAGAGCAGGGCGAAGCACTCGCTTCTGAGGATTATGCAATGACGGTTGACATAGAGCCCGGAGAGTATAGCCTGTTGGCGTGGTGTGGCACAACGGATTTAGGTTCATTCTCAATTCCACAAACTACCAATGGAGAGGAATTGACGTGTACACTCAACCGTGAATATGATGCCAACGGAAACGCATTCGTAGATGAAGACCTCGACCGCCTATTTTATGGTTGGTTGCCTTTGCAGCAATTCCCCGAGACTGAGGGTACCTACACCTTTGATGTACCATTGATAAAGAATACTAACAACGTACGAGTAGTATTACAACATCTTTCGGGCGAACCTGTTGATAAGGACAAGTTTACATTTACCATATACGACGAGAACGGCATGATGGATTGGGACAATTCGCTGTTGCCCGACGAGCCTATAACATATTATGCGTGGCACACAGATTCGGGAGAGGCTGGAATCGAGAGTTCTATTCTAAACCAAGGCATCTCAACCCGTTCGGTATTTAGTGCTGCTATTGCAGAACTGACAGTGGCTCGATTGGTTAAAGGACAGAATTCCCGTCTTGCAGTCAGCAATAACGAGACTGGAGAGGTTGTCTTTTCTATCCCGCTAATAGATTATGCATTGCTTGTAAAGGGTTTTTACAACCGTGATATGGACGACCAAGAGTATCTCGACCGCGAAGATACCTATGATATGGTCTTCTTCCTTGACGAGGGAGATAGATGGGTAGATACTCACATATATATCAACTCTTGGAAAGTGGTATTGCAGGACACTGACCTATAATGCGAAAGGAGGTAGTATGAATAATATAAGAGGACATATTATCAAGCACATCTTTTTAGTCGCAATCGTATGTGTTTTTTTGTCGTGTAGTTCTGACCTAAATAATCCGGTCGTAACATCTGATGACGTAGAGTTGCAAATCGGATTTAGGTTGGCCACTAGAACCACAGGGGATGACTTGTATGAGGAGGGAGAAATGTACGAAAATTACATTGATGTAGCAGGTGGAGGTTATCGTATTTTATTCTTTGACACTGATAATAAGTTCATTGCTCGTTTTTATCCAAACGGTGTGATTTCCAATGAGGGAAAAAACTACCGAGAGTATGATGTAACGGGCACGGTGCCAAGTTCTCTTGTCAGCCACAACGACTTTAAGGTGGTGGTGATTGCCAATTGGCCGACATATTTAGAAGAATCGGAAATGACAGTAGGAAAGACTACAATTAATGATTTATGTAATAATGTGAAGTCTCAATTTGAGCAATTTACTTCATTTTCATTAGGCGCAAATCGATTGATTCCATTTTACGGAGTGCGTGAATTTACAGATGTTACCTTTGAGCCTGATGTAGCCACAATTCTTACCAACCCAATTACGTTGCTGAGAGCCGTTTCAAAGGTCGAGGTTATATTGAAGAGCAAAACGGAAGATGATTTATCATTAAAAAGTGTACAAATATGCCGCTACAATCAAAAGGGATATTGTGCACCGAGTGCAGACCAACGCAGTGACTACGACCACGATGGAGTGTGGGAGGATGACTATGCCGAATCATTGCATCTTGTCAATGGAAAAAATGATGTGGATTCCGATGGTAATGCGGAGGACAAGAGTTTGTCATTCTTGAAGGTAAAGTCATGGGAGTCAGATGGGTATAAGCATGAGAAATGGATTGCTTATTTGACCGAATACCAGAATGTTGATGCAGAAGATGGATATTGTTACGTGGAAGCTAAATTTACTAATCAATTAGAAGACGATGCCTCTCACAAGATTTATTTTGCAAAATACGAAAATGGACAAACTGATAATGAAGCTACCACCCGACTGAATATCGAACGCAACAATCTCTATAGATTTAATGTAACTGCAACGCCTTTGCAGTTGCATGTATCGGTTGATGAATGGGTTTATGGTGGCACAGTACATATTGAAATGTAATTATGAGAAAATCAATGAAATATATATTTATAGGACTTATCATATTATCTTTTTGCTCGTGTGCTGAGGATAATCTGCTTGATGTTGATAATTCAACAGTAAAGTCTAATGCTATCTCATTCAATGTAACTACAGGGATTACATCCAATGTGAATACTCGTGCTCGTTTGTCTGATAATAGCGATTCATTGAACTTGCTACAGCCACTTGTATTAACATCGGCAGAGCTGGGTGACCCTCTTTATTTGCATACCTATGTTGCAGAAGAAGGTGAGTCAAGCGCAAATGAAATAACCACCAGAGCCGCTCAGGTGAATAATCTGAATGATTTTGTTACTTTGAACAAAGCGGGTTTCAACCTTGAAGCCTATGATGACGACGACAACGAATTTATACCCCGAGATGCTACGGCTAAACCTCAATCCAACGATGCATCTGAGGCTGTATGGAATACCTCTCCTCTATATTATTGGCCTGTGGACAACCGTTTATTGAGCTTTTATGCATTTGCCCCTAAGTCGGCTCAAAGTTTGTTGGAAAATATCAAACTTGACAATACCAACAAAACAATCAGTTTTGACTATGAGGTACCTAATGGCACTGTGTCAGAGGGCGACGATAACGATGCCGAGGTCCAACCTGACATAATGCTTGCCATAACTGAATGTAATAAGACTACAAGTGCTGACGGGAAGGTGCCGATGAATTTCCGACATGCTCTGTCTGCAATTAAATTTGCAATACGTGATGTGGTTGGAGGAACTATTGAACAAATCTCCATTATTGGTGTTTCGGGAAAGGCACATTGCGTATATACCAAGACTGAAACAGTGGATAATTTTGTATGGTCTGAACACGGCCAAGCAGAAAACGAATATACCCAAACATTCAACTATAATACGACTGATAAAACTTCGGAAGATGATGTGGTCCTCAATGAACAGATGCCCTCAAAAACCTTCATGATGATTCCACAGGAGATTCCTGCTGCTGCAAAAATAGAGGTCGTATTTAAGCGTGATTATGATTCTCGAACATTTACTATGAGTGGCAACATTCGTGACAACCAAGTCACCAAGTGGGAGCCCAGCAAGGAGTATATATATACAATATCGACAAGTACTTCCAATTGGATATACTATTTTGAAGTTCTTGGTAGCGAGCAGCAAATAAATGACGATGAACCTACCAAGGGGGCTTTCGAGGATTCAGACAAGATTGTACTCAATCAGACTGTGACAGAAGGTGCGTATTATAAAGTTAAAAGTTATAGGGTGCGTGCCAATAATCTCAATCAGATAGAACCGGTTGCTTGGAAAGTTAACAAGATCAGCGATGGTGTTACCACCAAACCAGATAATGACAATTTTAACTTTGATATTGCAACACCCGTTGTGCCTCATGATATTTGGATTCCAATCAAGACAATGAGTGGCACCGGATCAGCTGAATTTACGAAGTATGATTTAGAATTTTATCCCCAAATTACAGGAACAGATTATTCTGGTGATTGGGATTTGAAGAACAGAGCAGAAATTGGAACTGCAAGTTCTCCATTTGATTTGTCAGAAATTAATGGTAAGATGAGTACGGCTAATTGTTATGTGGTTAATGCTCCCGGATATTTCAAGTTTCCATTGGTATATGGTAATGCTATCAAAAATGGTGAAACCAATAAATCAAGTTATACATATACAGCCCCAGACAACTATGATAATAAGGATTACCCGTCTCTTGAAGTATTTATAGATCATAAAGGCCAGGGAATAACAAGCCCAAAAATCACTGGTGGTAAGGATGCCATTCTGGTTTGGGAGGATGCCTATAATTTGATTTCTGATGTGAAATTGAATGCCAGCGATGGGTCTTATGGTAGCATATCCTTTAAGGTAAATAAGGAGAATTTGCAACAAGGTAATGCTGTTATAGCGGTACGAGATGCAAATCAAGATATAATTTGGAGTTGGCATATTTGGATTACAGAGCATTGGGCAAAAGAGGGGACCCTAGAACTTACCAACGATGTTGTTGCTTTACCAACTTATGATATAGGAATGGTTGATGGCAATAAATTCAACGTTGCTCCACGAAATTTAGGTTGGTGTGACCCTAAGAATATTTGGTATTTGAAACGTACCGGTAATATCGAATTTGTGCAGGAGAAAAGTGGCAAGATTGCAAATCTGCCTATTGAACAGCGTGAAAAAATGATTGAGTATTGGATTGGAAACAATACCTATTATCAATTTGGCCGAAAAGACCCTATGGTCGGATTTATGAATAGTAGTCACGTTGTTAAATACAATTTTGGTACTTATCCCTATGGGTTGCAGAATCAGCCTGTAGATATTAAGTCAGGTATTAAGCAACCTAATATCTTATTTGTAGGAGCAGAACCTAAAGCAAATAACAATGATTGGATATCTACTCACTATCAAAACCTATGGAATAATGCCGGTGGCTTTAGTACAACCTCGCCACTGAGCAATAATCAAATTAAGTACCATTATTCAGGGGTAAAAACAGTATATGACCCGTGTCCGGTGGGATATATGGTTCCTCCGGTTGGATTCTTTAAATATATAACCAAGGCTAATGGTGATGACGCGGCTGAAACCTTAGATTTTAATGGAGAAGAAGGGCGTGATGAACGAAATCAAATTATATATAAGATTAATACTTCCACCTCGGGCCAGTTTTTAGTTTTGTATGGAACGGGACATAGATGGTATGCAAGTGGAGGCGACGTACCTGCCGGTGGTAATTTTAATCCTGCTATTGCGTATTTGTGGAGTAGCCATATTGTCTTCAACAGTGGTAGTGCTTATGGTTTAGCATTAGGAGGGAATGACAATACCTCTAATTTCCATTTTGTAGGTCGTCGTGCTATGGCTCGTCCGATTCGTCCTGTAAAAGAATTTAACTAGTCAGAATAGTCTGTATGAAACAGAAAAACATCTATCGTTCCCTGATAGATTTCTATATATAAGACGTTAGTTCGAGACCTGCCGTTCGTGAGAATAGCAGGTCTCATTTTTATATTAGCATAACCCTTTGCTTGAAATCTGACGCCCGATGCTTCCAAATGATAGCAGTATGCTAATTTCACTTTCTTTTCGTTGGTATAAGCCCTCCAACACCTTCTGCCTTATCCTGCTTGCTTCATAGGTGTTTAACCTGAATGCAAGAGCAATAAACACTTCGAGATTGTAGAATGTTGCCCAACTTTTAGGGGTGGCTAAATCACATCGTTGGGTGCTTACAGGGCAAAGTGTTCCACTTTTGTATATCGCTTTTATAGCGACTCGGAGTGTTGGGGCTATCACCCCGAACAACTCCACCAATTCCATTTCAGACATCCAAACATTACCGATTGGGATATTTACATTGCCATTTTCGCTGATTGTTATAATTGTTCGCTCCAAGGTTACATTGCTATTGAGATTTCACTAAACGATTGATTAAGTCTGTTGCCGAACATTGTCAAATCCTTGTCGATTTTCTCGGTGGTTATCTTGGCATATTTTTGTGTCGTGGTAATGTTCGTATGCCCCAAAACTCGGCTTACACTCTCAATCGGAACACCCTTACTCAGAGCAAGCGTAGCGAATCCATGGCGACTTGAATGAAAGGAAATATCCTTCGTAATACCGCACTCTTTTATCGTCTTTTTCAGTGGTTTACAGATGTTCCAATAGTTCAGATTAGGGAACACGAGTTTGTCCTCTTGAAACCTCTCGTAACGCTTGATTATCTGCAATGGAATACCCAGCAACTTCACTTGGAAATTCACTTTTGTCTTGTGTCGCTTGGATAGAATCCATTTCTCTCCGTTTATCTCTACTATATCATCGGTAGTCAGTTCTTTGATATCTACGAATGACAAGGCTGTAAAACTTGCAAACACGAATAGGTCTCGGATATAAGCCAACTTCTTATCTGCGAATTCGTGTGTCATTACAGCCTTGATTTCATCTTCTGTAAGATATTGTCGCTCCTTGATATTCTGATTTACCCGATACTGAGCAAATGGATTTCTCGGTGTCAGTCCATTGTAATGAGCCTTTGACACGATTGTCTTCAACCACATACAATGTGACCATACACTGCCATTGTGTAAGCCTGCATCAGTAGAAAGATAGATTTCATACTCCTTTATGAAGTCGGGAGTAAGTTCAAGCATAGAAATATCACTACGCTTGTAGCATTTCTTAATGAATGCAGCTAAATGATTTCTAGACCTTACACGCACCTTGTAGGAACTTGCTGCACGGTCAATACCGATACGCTTCTTGAAACTCTCGTTGTCCTTATCAAATGCACCGAGCAGTGTTTCGTACTCCGTTCCTATACCTTGATAGGCATTGCGTACCATTTCAGCGGTAACATAGGCTTCTCTATCCGAAATGCGTTGATAATGCTTGATGATTTGAGCCTTGATGTTATCCAAAGCCAAATTGATGTCTCTTGAGTCTTTACTCTTGCCTTTTGCTCGATTGCCTTTGGCATCCCACATTGTTTTTGCAATGGTCAGTTTGCAACTGAATTGTGCCACCGAACCATTGATTGTAACTCGCCCCATAATGGGGACAATACCGTTTTTCTCCTTGCTTCCGTTCACGTAGAACAGCACCTTAAATGTACTTCGCATAGTCCAATCTTTTTGGTTACAAAATTAGTTATCAGCGAGTTGTACATTGTCATGCAGAATATGGCAGAGAGTAGAAATAAACTCCAACGACCTATAAACCCACCCTGTTATTGGGTAATGATTTGAAAACCGTCCGCCCTCATTACCTTTCATTTCCTTGCACTTTTGCATCGGAGAGGCTTTCATCAAAAGTCCTCATAAGTCATTGAACACCAGTGCCGCCATCATTATTTCCCCTCATTCGTTAGATTTTTCCAGAGATAATAAATAAACATTATCATTTTCCTGTTCTGACAAAACAATATTAGTATTCTGATTCATTCTACCCATAGGTCTTAGCCTGTTTAAGAACAAAGTTTGTGCTCCAAGCTCATTCAAAGAATAGTCTATTATTTCATCGATCTGGCATAAATTCTTTTTATTAATTGTGCAAGTGATGCTAAATTTAATATCTTCTAAACTTAAAATTTTAAGTATTCTTATCAATTTATCAAATGCTCCCTTACCTCTAATAAAATCATGGGTATCACTTGTCATTCCATCAAGTGAGATTCCCAATTGTATGTGCCCTTTTTTAATCATATCAATTCTTTGCTTATTTAATAATAAAGCATTAGTCAAAATGATAGTTTCGAAGTGACACTGAATGGCTTTAAAAAGAAAATTATCAATATCAGGGTGAGAAAAAGGTTCTCCTCCTGTAATTTTTAAAGTTTGGATATTTGCAGCTTCAAATTGGGACAAAATTCGATCTGTATCAGACGAACTAATTCTTTTCACTTCAAAAGAAGGAGAAGAACCTTCAAAACAATGTTTACAAGCTAAATTACAATGTTTAGTAATCAAAAAATCAACTCTCTCAGGACTATATGCAGTATATGAAGAAAGATCTTTAGATATTTTGTATTTCACAAATGGTCCTTTAAAGTTATTTGCCATAACTAACAAGTCGAAAAACTCGTCCTTCTCAATGAAATGATAAAAATCTGACAGATCAATATTACGCACATTAAACTCTTCAATCAAATGTTCAAGAGAATAAGATTGTTTTCTAAATTGCTCAAGAATAAAGAATAATTTATACGATATTGTATAACTCCTTAACGTTTTCTTGTTATATAAACGATAACAATCGTTTAACTCCTGACGAAGCACATAATTATTATTTAACGTATATAGCATAATATTTCTTTATTATAATTCAATATTAGGGGAAATTTCATTTTCAGCAAACTCCCCCTAATATTAGATTGTTTACAAACATCAAGATCAGCCACATTACCGTTAATCCGGCTTGACTTTTTCTTCGTCTTTTGTTTTTAGCTTATTATTACAGCATTTAACAGCATAACCATCACCTGCAGCTGATTCACTCTGAGATTCAGATTGAACTTCAGCAATACCTCCTGATATAGATTCCATTTCAGAATCGCTAATACCATCAAAAATTGTTTCTTCTGGCTTCATAAACTTTAAGTATTTATTAATAAAGGCCTACTCTATTAAAGCTTTTCGGCATTTGCTCCTTTAGCTAGTAAAATCCAAACTTTATGTTGTAGGATCTACTGTTTTCTGCTGTTCCTGCTTCCCTTTATTATTACAGCATTTAATAGCATAACCATCACCTGCGGCTGATTCTCCTTGAGATTCAGACTGTACTTCAGCAGTCCCCCCTGCTATAGATTCCATTTCAGAATCGCTAATACCATCAAAAATTGTTTCTTCTGGCTTCATAAACTTTAAGTATTTATTAATAAGGCCTACTCTATTAAGCTTTTCGGCATCCGCTCCTTTTATCAGTAAGGTCTGGGCTATAATTATTCAGTGATATAATTATATTTAATTTGATATTGCAAGTATAATCCTACATAGTCCGACCATTCCGGACTGAATAAAAAAAAAGAATATTTTTAGCTTTTTTTGCATTAAAACAAAAAAGCTTACTATTCATCCCAAAGAAGCGTATTCTGTTCGCATTCAATAGGATCAAAACATTTCCAACAAAAAGCTACTGAAATTTAATAGAAAATTTTAGGAAATAAAAAGAGAAGACAGACTACACCTGTAACATATTTATAAGAATTCAACATCTTTCCTTTCACATCTCATATATAATACCTACATTTACTACCATTATATATAAAAGACATAATAACTATGAGAAAAAAGAGGGTTATAAATTGGATGGTAATACTAAGCATACTTCTTACAGGGTGCAAACAAAAAAAGGATACTTTACAAACTTTGTTGCCTCCACTGGTGAAGGCGGAACACATTATGTATGAATACCCGGATAGTGCATTACACATATTGCAAGAAATGCAAATGCCTGCATCCTCGGATAAATTGCAAAAGGCCACATGGGCTTTATTACTAACCCAAGCCAAATACAAAAATTATATAGAAGAAGTGGAAGACTCCACTTTAATTAATATAGCATACAATTATTTTATGCAGCAAGAGGATGCGCAACGTAGAGCGATGGTGCTGTATTATAAAGGTATATTGTGCAAAAAAGCCGGCAAAACAGAAGAGGCACAAAAACTCTATCTGGCAGCAATAGAGGAAGTAGAGAAGCTAGAAGATTACCAATTGGCACACCTTATATATGTAGAACTAGGCGAGTTCTATGTTTTTCGAGAATTATATGAGGACGCTTTTAAAAACTTTGAAAAAGCACTTCATTATGCAGAGTTAGCAAATAATGATAAATATATATGCTCTTCCTATATTTTTCTTGCAAGAGCTATTTCTGCATTAAACCAAATGAATACTTCGATAGAATATTATCAGAAAGCGATTCTGTTAGCTGAGAAAATTAAAGATAACTATTTGTGTTCAGGCGCCATGAATGAATTGGCAGGAATATATACGAATATAAAGGATTATCAATCTGCATTGAAATATGCACAGAAAGCACTACAGATAAATGAAACAGACGAGATTGAATCCTTAGGGCAGAACTTCTTGGGATTAGGTGAAATTTATTACTACCTTGCTATTCCTGATTCTGCTTATTACTATTTTAACAAAGCATTGTATTCTTCAAGTATCTATACAGTTCGTGCAGCTTATCAAGGTTTATATTATGTAAGCCGGGATAATCATGAATATGAAAAGATTTCAGTTTATTGCGACCAGCTATTGAATTATCAGGACTCGATACAAACCCTAAATAAAAGTAGAGAATTAGCTGAAATACAAAAGAAATACGACCAGCAGAAAATCATCAATGAAAACAGCCAGTTAGAAATGGATAAGAAGAATATGCTTAATATGATATTGCTTGCAGGAATTGGAATAGCTATGGGAATAGCAATCATGGTATATGTGTATCAAAAAAAGCTGCTTCGTAAGGAACGTCTACTTCAGAGAAAGGAAGAAGAAATAAACCAGAATACCATTAAAATACAAGAGAATGAGATGATAATCGTCCGCAATAGAAACCGGATGGAAGAACTCACCATGCAGATAGAAGAAAACAAAGGAGTACAAGAACAACTGGAAGAACAACATAAAGCATTGGTCGAAATACAGCAGCAAAACGAGAGTCTGAAGCAAGAGAATGAAACGCTTCAAAACAATATAGATAAATATTCCTTTACCTTGAATGAAAAGTCTAATGAGCTGAATAGGTTAGAAATTTTGACAAAAGAAAATCAACGGTTACGCGATAGAGAAACCTATCTATCGAACTTACTGATAAAGGACATAAGGGTTATTAAGAACTTGAAAGATAAAAAAAGCCCCATCAATATTTTACAATGGGACGAGATTAAAAAGAACATTGATTTGTTGTTTGATAACTATACGATACGTTTAAGCCAAGTGATTCCTTCAATGACGGAAAGCGATTTACAAGTATGTTGTCTTATCAAACTTCGTTTTTCTAATCTGGATATAGCAGACATACTGAATATCTCTCCTACATCTGTTTCTAAAAGAAAGTTCCGCCTTAAAGAGCGAATTATTCAAAAATTAGGTTCATTAGGCGAAAGCCATACCCTTGATTTATGGCTTTTGGAATTTCAGTGGAACAGACTGTCCATAAGAGAAACTATTCCAAAATCATAAATAACTAATAATCAACATAATATTTTTCTCAAGCAGTCCATATATAAGGAAATCAAGTCCACATCTATTTTAAACTAAAACCTTAACTTTATCATCGTTAAAACAACTAAATCAAATAATATGAAAACACAAAAATTTAAGATTTTAAGCTTACGTATGGCATTACTTACCATACTATTAAGTGGCCTATCAATGCAAAACATATATGCATTCTCTGAGACTACAAAAAATTTGCCTTTAAATGGACGTTGGGAAGTAAAAGCAAGAAGCCTCTCTCCCATCCCCACCGCTTCTTACGATTCCCAATCCATCTACATTGAGAATCCCTCTCCCAACTGCGACATCACCATTACCATTACCAGCAGCACAGGAGAAGAAGTGTATCGCCAAACCTTCTCAGAGTCACAAACAGCCTATATGGTAATCCGAATAGGAAATCTTACTTCTGGACAATATACGCTGCAAATGGCCAATAACCAAGGTAATTACTTAACGGGAGTCTTTGGAATCTAACTCTTAAAAGAAAAAATATAATGATAAAAGTTGACCTAAAGAAGATTTTCTATATGGATTATCTTATCCATATTAGAAAAACAGGCACAGCCGCAGAATTTGCAACAAAGGTAGGTGTAGCACGCTCTACGTTTTTTGAATATATGGATTATATGCGTAATGAGCTCAATATAGTGATACTTTACGACAGATCTGCCAAAACCTATTATTATAGTAACAAAGGGCTATACGATTCATTGAAACAATGGATTGCATAGGTTAACCACAGTCCATACTCACCACAGATTACACGAATTAACGCACGCTTAATCCCAGCAAGCTGATTCTTATGCTTTGCACGATTCCGCTGTGTGTAACTTGTGGTAAACTAACAAATCGGCTGACACGCAAAGTAAAACAGAAGAAACGATTATGAGCAAATTTCCTTTCTATAAACAATTGGACGGTATGGACTGCGGTCCCACTTGCCTGAGAATGATAGCCAAATATTATGGCAAAACATTCTCCGTGCAACAACTCCGCGAACAATCCTACATACAGCGTACCGGGGTGAACCTGTTGGGCATCAGCGAAGCGGCAGCCAGTATAGGATTGCGTGCCACGGGCATCCGCACCTCTATGGATAAGCTGAAACAACAATCCAAACTGCCCTGCATCATCCATTGGAATCAAGAGCACTTTGTAGTGCTTTACAAAATAGAAAAGAAAAAAGGAAAAACTTGGTTCTACATTGCCGATCCGGCTTACGGACTGTTGAAATATGAAGAACAAGAACTGAAAAAGTGCTGGATCAGCACTACCCAAGGGGGAATAGAAAAGGGAATCGCCATGCTGCTGGATGTCACACCGCAATTTTATGAGGCAGAACCGATAAAATATGAAAAGCTGTCATTGTGGTATCTGTTCCACTATGTCCGCCCATACAAAAAGGCTATGATGCAACTCGTTATCGGACTGCTGGCAGGCAGTTTGCTGCAACTGGTCTTTCCTTTTCTTACACAAACCATTGTAGACCAAGGCATAGGACACCGTAATTTGAACTTTATCCAGTTAATTCTGGCAGCCCAGCTCATGTTGGTATTCAGCCGCACACTTATCGAGGTAATCCGGCGTTGCATACTGCTCCACATCAGTACGCGTGTCAACGTGTCGCTCATCTCGGATTTCCTCTCCAAGCTGATGCGGCTGCCCATGAGGTTCTTTGACAGTAAACTGGCCGGTGACTTGATACGGCGTATCGAGGATCATAACCGGATAGAAAGTTTCCTTACTCAGTCTGTGCTCAACATACTGTTCTCCACCCTTACAGTAGTCATCTTCGGTATTGTGCTGGCTATTTACAGCTGGAAAATATTCCTGATTTTTATTCTGTTCAGTCTGGCATATATAGGCTGGGTGAAGTTGTTCATGCGAAAACGGGCAGACCTCAACCGAAAAAATTTCGAGCAGATGTCTGTCAATCAGAACAATCTGATGCAGCTTATCTACGGCATGCAGGATATAAAGTTGCTGGGCTGCGAGCAGCAGAAACGCTGGGAATGGGAAAATATACAAGCTTCTCTGTTCCGCATTAATATGAGTTCACTCAACTTGGGGCAGTGGCAACAGGTGGGGGCAGTACTTATCAACGAGGTGAAAAATGTATTGATTACCGTCCTTTCAGCCACCGCCGTACTGCATGGAAGTATCACGTTGGGCGTAATGCTCTCCATACAGTATATCATCGGACAGATGCAAGGCCCTGTTACTCAGTTTGTATCTTTCATGCAAGATACGCAGGACGCCCAACTGAGTCTGGAGCGTTTGGGCGAGATACATGGCAAGCCCGATGAGGAAACGGAAGGCATGGATCAGGAAACTGAAATATCCGGCAAAGACCCCATCCGGCTGAATAATGTCATCTTCACCTATGGTTCCGAAAAATCAAAACGAATCATCAAAGGGCTTTCACTGGATATACCCGCCGGAAAAACCACCGCCATCGTAGGCCTCAGCGGAAGCGGAAAAACAACACTGATTAAACTGATGCTGGGATTCTATCCTCCCACGGAAGGAACGGTTACCATAGGAAGGCAATCGCTACAGAAAATCAGTTTCAAAGAGTGGCGCAAGCATTGTGGCGTGGTGATGCAGGAAGGGTTTATCTTTGGAGATACCATAGCCAACAACATCGTTCCGGATGGAAACATGATAGACAAGAAAAGGCTGCTCTATGCCGTGGAAATGGCAAACATACGCGACTTTGTAGAATCATTGCCTCTGAAATACAATACGAAAATAGGCAATACGGGACAAGGACTGAGCCAGGGACAGAAACAACGCATCCTGATAGCACGCGCCATCTACCGTAATCCCGATTATCTGTTCTTCGACGAAGCTACCAATGCCCTCGATACGGACAATGAAAAAGTAATACAAGGTAATCAGGAGAAGTTCTTCAAGGACAAAACAGTAGTTATCGTAGCCCACCGCCTGAGCACCGTAAAAAATGCCGATCAAATAGTGGTGTTGAAAGAGGGGGAGATAACCGAAAAGGGAACGCACGATGAACTGATTACCCGACAGGGAGATTACTACAGACTGGTAAAGAATCAGTTGGAGCTGAGTGCTTAGGAAAGCAGAAAATTGAGAATTAAAAATTGAGAAATAATAGCAAGAAGGTATGGAGGAAATCTACAAACCTGAAACTGAAGATGCCGGAAAGGTGGAGGTATATAGCCGGGAAAACAACGAAATGTTGGGCGATATGCCCCAATGGCTGATACATACGGGAAGCTATATCGTTTATGGTCTTATCGTGTTTCTGGTTGCCGGAACCGCCTTGTTTAAATATCCCGATACAATAAAGAAAGCCGTCACCATTGATGATATGGGTAGTGTGGAATGGATTACCGCCAATCAGGGAGGAATGATAGAACGTTTCTTCATAGAAAACCAATCGCAGGTAAAACGGAATGACACATTGGGCATACTGAAAAACACGGCCTCACTAGAGGATGTGCAGACATTCTGTAACGTACTTACCAACATAGAATGGTATTACAGAACCAATGACATCAACTATCTGCAAGATTATCCGTTCAATCTGATTATGGGGGAAATGGCTCCGGCATACGAGCAATTCACCCAAGCGGTACGTACCTGTGTCATGTATCAGGAATTCGACTTGTATCCGCAGAAAAAGAAGTTCCTGGATGATGAACTGAAAATACTGAATGAATCCAAACAGGCGAATGCTTTGGAAATACTCAAAGTAAAACGGGAAGAGTTCGAACTGGAGATAAACCATAAGATGGAAATGGGGAAAAACAGGAGGATGCTGGAACTGGCCTACGAGAATATGGTAAACAGCCTCAGGACCTGGGAGAATAAATACCTGATAAAAAGCCGACATGACGGCATAGTGGTATGGGGAAAAAGCTGGGGCATGAGCCACCGGGTGAATGAAGGGGACACCCTGTGCACCGTTATCTCTAAACAACAGGCAAATCCTTTGGGACATATCAGATTGTCACAGGATGAAGTGGCGGAAGTAGCAGTGGGAGACAAAGTAAATATAGAACTGAATAAATATCCTACTCACTCCTATGGAGTGCTGCCGGGAAAAATAGCATCCATTTCTTTTGTTCCGTACAATAAAAGCTATGCGGTGGAAGTCGCTTTTCCGGAAGGGCTGACAACCACAAACCATAAAGAAATAAAATATGAAATAGATCTGTCCGGCAAAGCTGAAATCATCACTTCGAGCCGAAGCATTCTGAGCAGGATTTTCGCACCTATATACGAACTTTTCAAGGAAAAATAAACCGATTCATAACCTTTATAAAAAACACATGATATGAAGAAAGAAGAAGAAAACGGCAAGAAACCGGAATACATCAACTATTCTGAAGAAGAACAATTATTGGACTTGAACGAACTGATGGACGTACAAGGTGGCATAGATGACAAGGAGTTATC
>ENA-OPSQ01001122-OPSQ01001122.1-human-gut-metagenome-genome-assembly--contig:-NODE-1122-length-19859-cov-3.054130_pt1 | contig 19859 bp, 20 predicted proteins | sample MGYA00241456_ERZ501904 | MGnify/ENA primary metagenome ERZ501904 (study PRJEB25962, sample SAMEA2042452) | human gut metagenome | biome: human gut; feature: human-associated habitat; material: faeces...
AACATCCGAAAAACGGTGTCTTTATAATTCTGGTTTGCCGTCGGTGTTTTGACTGTAAAATTTCTTTTTGTCTTGTTACGGTTTCTTTTGCATTTTGCCATAAATCGTTTCCTCCTGAAATTGTAGGACAGCTTATTTATAAAACTGTTCGTGATTGCAGGAGAAAGTGATCATATATTTTACTAAGTTCCTTCGTCTCCTGCTTTTCAATTGTTAAATGGGTAACAAAAAGCATAGATACGAATGAAGCATACAGATTATTTGGGGCTAATCTGTCGCCGTTAGAATATAGATGACAAAAATGTCATGAAATTTGTAAAATATGCTTTAGATTATTGTAACACAAGGGTAGGAAATGAAGCAAGAAATTTTATAGCAAAATCCGTTCCACGTCATATCCATTATCCGTCAATTCTAAAATTGCAATGCCTTTTCCATCTCCGCGGTCAGCCCCGGCGCTGCCCGGATTGATAAAAACTTTTCCGTAGCGGTCGTAGTGCGTGAATACATGGGTATGTCCGAAAATTATAAAATCCGCATCCGTGAGATCAAAAGGCAGGTCAGCTTTGTTATGGACAAGATAAAATAATTTTCCATTAATCGGCACGGAGACAAACTCATGCAGGTAGGACGCCCACTCTCCGTGGTCACAGTTCCCACGGACTGCATACATCGGAATGCCGCAGTTTAAGAATCTGTTATAGGTACGTTCATTGTCAAAATCTCCGGTGTGAATGAGATAATCACAATTTTTGATATGGTCAAATAATTCTTTACGGCATACACCGTGTGTATCGGAAACTAATGCAATTTTCATGAATCAGACCTCGCTTCGTTTGTTTGTAATTTTTTTATCTCATCTAAAGACAGCCCGGAAATAGCAGCAATTTTTTCAAGTGAGAACTCCTGTAATTGAAGCATGCGCCTGGCAGTTTCAATAGAATTTAGTTCTATACCATACTTTTCGCCCTCGGAGAAACCAGTCTCACGTCCATGTTTTTCACCCTCAGAGAAACCAGCTTCCCGTCCAGCTTCATATTCTGCTTTCCGTAATTTCTTCTCTTCCAATTCTTTATCATACTCAAAGATACTCATACTGATGACCTCATTTCGGTTGCAGGTAAGAAATTCGGCTAAAATCCCCTCCCTGATACACTCGTCTACGGCACGTTCCACGGCCTGATCTAAAGACATATCCGCTGCATAGTGCCGCACTCTGGCAACATATTGTGCATATTCGTTTAATGTATTGCAATGCTGCATTAACTCTGCATTGTGTCCCACATTGACATTTAAAACCGTGACAATTAATTCAAGCTTTGGTTCACCTGACAAATGTTCAAATGCCGAGGAAAGTCGAAGCTCTGTACAGTCAGCAATTGCCGTCGAACCATTGTAAAACTCGATAAAATTTGGTGCAGGTATTTTCTCTGATTGACGGCATTGTAAAGAGAGAGCAGATTTTTCCGGTCAGAAAACAACATGCGAAAAATAGTGTCTTTGTAGTTTCTGTTTGTAGCTGGCATATTGACTGCTGAGTTTCTGGATACTTTGTTATGGTTTCGTTTGTGTTTTGCCATAGGCTTCCTCCTGATTGGTGAGACAGCTCTTAAATAATACTGTCTTGGCAGGAGAATAAATATATTCTATATCTGATTTCTTTCGTCTCCTGCTTTTAAATTCGTTAATGGGTAATTAAAAGCATAGATACGAACGAACAACGCAGATCATTGGGGATAATCTGACGTTTCCAGAATATAGATGGCATAACGCCATAAAGATTTTGTAAAATATGCTTTGGAATATTATAACATAAACATGGGAAACAAAACAAGAATTTTTATGTATTACTTGCCACAGGGAATGACATTGCTGAAGCTATCACGGGTGCTAAAGTGCAGACCGGAGGAATTGCTGGCATATGTGGATTGTTTGTGAAAAATTACCTATTGAAAATATTTGCCACTCATAGTACAATGCAATTGTTATATGACTGACGGAAATAGTGGGGTTTACCACGTGAAGTATAACAAAAGAATGCCGACCGTCTGGGCGAAGAGTCCAGACGTGCGGTTCTTTTTATTTTTAGGGTAAATTTTCCAAAAAATCCCATCAGCATGAGAAAGGAACCACTCATTGTATTTTTTTGAATACTTACCGGAAAAAGCGCGCGTGACTCTTGACAAAAGATGAAAGTTAGGATAGCCTAACTGTGGTTAGAAAAGACTAACCATGCATCAATCAAAAATCAGAATGAGCATCATAAAAAAGTGTGATGAACCATGCAAGGCCACACGGTGGCAGAAGGAGAGAAAAATGCAGACAGAATGGAGAAGCTTCCAGGGCGGAGCCTGGGAAACAGAAGTAAATGTAAGAGATTTTATTCAGAAGAATTATCATCCATATGATGGGGATGATTCCTTCTTAGAGGGACCAACACAGGATACCACCGATCTCTGGGATCAGGTATTAGAACTTTCCAGACAGGAGAGAGAAGCCGGCGGAGTGCTGGATATGGACACAAAGATCATTTCCACGATCACTTCCCATGGTCCGGGTTATTTAGATAAAGAGAAAGAGAAGATTGTCGGTTTCCAGACGGACAAGCCTTTCAAACGTGCTCTCCAGCCTTACGGCGGTATCCGTATGGCGATCAAGGCGTGCGAGGACAATGGATACAAAGTCGATCCTGAGGTGGTAGAGTACTTTACAACACACAGAAAAACTCATAATGCCGGTGTATTTGACGCTTACACACCGGAGATGAGAGCGTGCAGAAGCGCACATATCATCACTGGACTTCCGGATGCATACGGACGAGGACGTATTATTGGTGACTACAGAAGACCGGCTCTTTACGGTGTAGACCGTCTGATCGAGGACAAAAAAGAGCAGCTGAACAACACACGTACCATCATGTACTCAGATGTGATCCGTGAGAGAGAAGAGTTATCCGAGCAGATCCGTGCGCTGGAAATGTTAAAGAAACTGGCAGAAATTTACGGCTGTGATATTTCGAAACCTGCAAATAATGTATTAGAGGCAACACAGGCTGTCTATTTTGCATATCTTGCAGCAGTAAAAGAGCAGAACGGTGCGGCAATGTCCTTAGGACGTACCTCCACTTTCTTAGATATTTATGCAGAGCGTGATCTCGCAGAGGGAACATTTACTGAAAAAGAAATCCAGGAGATCATCGACCAGTTCGTGATGAAACTTCGTCTTGTAAAATTTGCGCGTACACCGGAATACAACACGATTTTTGCCGGCGATCCTACCTGGGTGACAGAGTCCATCGGTGGAATCGGCGTGGATGGAAGACATATGGTTACAAAAATGTCTTACCGTTACTTAAACACCTTGAACAACATCGGGGCAGCACCGGAACCAAACATGACCGTACTCTGGTCTGTAAAACTGCCGGAAAACTTCAAAAAATTCTGTGCCGAGACATCCATCAAACACTCTGCAATCCAGTATGAGAATGATGATATTATGCGTGTTGTCCATGGTGATGATTATGGAATTGCATGCTGTGTATCTTCTATGAGAATCGGTAAGGAAATGCAGTTCTTTGGCGCGCGGGCAAACCTTGCAAAATGCCTGCTTTACGCGATCAATGGCGGTGTCGATGAGATGACAGGAAAACAGGTCGGACCGAAATACCGTCCGATCACATCCGAATACTTAGATTACGATGAAGTATGGGATAAATACAAAGATATGATGAAATGGTTAGCAGGAGTGTATGTGAACGCATTAAATATCATTCACTACATGCATGATAAATACTGCTACGAAAAATTAGAGATGGCATTACATGACAAAAATGTGAGAAGATGGTTTGCGACCGGTATTGCAGGATTTTCTGTAGTAGCAGACTCCCTTTCTGCAATCAAATATGCAAAAGTAAAACCAATCCGTGATGAGAATGGCGTGACCGTTGACTTTGAGATTGAGGGTGATTTCCCGAAATATGGAAATGACGACGATCGTGTCGATGAGATCGCAAAACAGGTGCTCCACACCTTTATCGGATATGTAAAAGGAAACCATACTTACCGTGGCGGTATCCAGACAACATCGATTTTGACCATTACATCCAATGTTTCCTATGGAAAAAATACAGGAGCAACACCGGATGGAAGAAAGAAAGGTGTAGCATTTGCTCCGGGTGCAAACCCGATGCATGGACGTGATACCCATGGTGCGGTTGCATCCCTGGCATCTGTCGCTAAACTTCCATTTATGGATTCACAGGATGGAATTTCCAACACATTTACCATTGTACCGGATGCACTGGGCAAAGATGAGGCAGCACAGGAGAACAATCTTGTTGCAATGTTAGATGGCTATGTAGTCAAAGGCGGACATCACTTGAACGTAAACGTTTTAAACCGTGACACATTATTGGATGCACAGAAACATCCGGAACTGTATCCACAGCTTACCATCCGTGTATCAGGATATGCGGTCAACTTTATCAAACTGACAAAAGAACAGCAGGATGAAGTGATCGCACGTACCTTCCACGAGCGGATGTAGTGCAACAGGTGCGTTTTGCGAATGGCGCGTGTGAGCGTTATTCATAGCAAAAGGAGAACAACATGGGAAAAATTCACTCGTTAGAAACATTTGGCACAGTGGACGGTCCGGGCGTACGGTTTGTCGTTTTTTTTCAGGGCTGCCCGATGCGCTGCCAGTATTGCCATAATCCCGATACATGGAAGATAGAGGATGGGGAAGAAATGACAGCGGATGAGATCATAGACCGTTTCGAGCGCAACCGTTCTTTCTATCAGACCGGGGGGATCACGGCAACGGGTGGAGAACCCATGTTACAGCTTGACTTTCTGACGGAGCTTTTTACGAAGGCAAAGGAAAAGGGTATTCACACCTGTCTGGATACATCCGGAATTATGTTTCCAAAGAAACATACAGGAACAGATCAGATCAGTGAGAGAGAGATCAGCCGCACTGGAATAAGTGAAAACATGGCATCAGACAGAATGGAAAAGATAGAACAGCTCATGTCAGTAACAGACCTTGTCATGCTTGATATTAAGCATATCAACGATGAGGAACATCAGAAACTCACCGGGCAGCCGAACAGCAACATTCTTGCGTTTGCAAAGTATCTTGATTCGATCGGAAAGCCGGTCTGGATCCGTCACGTAGTCGTGCCGGGCATTACGTTTGATGAGAAAGAACTGACGGAACTTGGTCTGTTTTTAAAGACGCTCCGCAATGTGGAAAAACTGGAAGTCCTTCCATATCATTCTATGGGAAAGGTCAAGTATGACAACCTCGGCATGGATTATGTCTTAAAAGATACGCCGCAGCTTACCAAAGCAGAAGCAAAGGAAGCGGAACACATCATCCGGGCAGCAATGGAACAATAGCAGGAGAAGTAAGTTTTATGAAAAACATTTTTTTTGAAGAAAAGTATTTACAGATTTCTTTTTTTGCGATTTAATAAGAAGCAGGTATAGAGTTCCAAAGAAGAAAGGATGAAAAAATATGAAAATCAAGAATATCAAAGATGTCGACGGATTTTTTAAAGTAATTGATTCCTGTGCCGGAAAAGTAGAATTGATCACAGGTGAGGGAGACAGATTAAACCTCAAATCAAAACTTTGTCAGTATGTTTCTCTGACAAGCTTATTAAACTCTGATGTAGAGATCCCGGAACTTGAAATTGTAGCTTACGAGCCGGAAGATACAGAGAGGATCATCAAGTTTTTAATGACAAACTAGAAATGAACAGAAGCTGATCGTAAAAAAGCGGTCAGCTTTTTTTATTACATAGGAAATTACTTCCTATGTAATAAAAACGCTCCGCGAGGATGCCATATTCTTATTTTCTTCTCTTTACAACATACTATGATGGTTGCAATTCACGGCATGAAATAGTACAATAAATCGTCTTAAAAATGGAATAATAATGTTAGTATATAGCGAAAGGGATTAAGATGTCAAAAATAGAGTTTCACGAAATTACATTAGATGATAAGGCATGGATGGATGCCAGATTTCAGGAAGATGACAGAAATGCATGCGAGTATACGTTTGCCAATAATTTTGTCTGGCGGAAAGTATATCATGTTGAAGTTGCAGAAAAATATGGGTGTGCGATCATTCGTTTTGAGGAGGAAGGAGTGGTGATGTATTCCTATCCGATCGGGGCAGGTGACCGCAGAAAAGTCATCGATGAACTGCGCACAATCTGTGAGGAAGAAAAACGCCCACTTATTATGAGCCCATTGAGCGAAGCAGACCGGGAGCAGATGCTTACATGGTATCCGGAACAGTTTTTGATCCAGGGAGACCGGAACGATTATGATTACATTTATTCCAGAGAAAAATTAGCAACGCTTGCGGGGAAAAAGATGCATGGCAAGAGAAATCATATTGCGAGATTTCAGGATGAGGATGACTGGTGCTATGAGGAGCTGAATGATTCCAATATAGAAGAATGCCGCAATATGACTTACACATGGATCAAAATGAGGGCAGAGAAATGGAATGAAGAGATGGAACTTGAGATGTCAGTGCTCCATGAGGCATTTGACCATAGAAAAGAACTCGGGCTTGTCGGTGGGATCATCCGGAAGGCAGGGCAGATTGTTGCGTTTTCTATCGGGGAACCGTTAAACAGTGACACGTATGTTGTACACTTCGAAAAAGCATTTCCAGATATGCAGGGCGCATATCCGATGATCAACCAGCAGTTTGTTTTACATGCGTGTGAAAATTATACTTATGTAAACCGTGAGGAAGATACAGGAGATCCGGGACTGCGCAAGGCTAAGATGTCCTATTATCCGGAAATCCTGCTGAAAAAATACGTGGCAATCTCAAGTGATGTCATTTTTGCAGATAAGGACAGAAACAGGGAAGAAATCCACAAAATATGGGAGACCTGTTTTGGTGACGAGGCAGAACTGGTAGATTTTTATCTGGACAAACGGATGACAGAGGATAATATGCTGCTCATCTGCCAGGATGGGCATGCGGTTTCCATGGCAAGCTTTTTAGATATCAATATCAGGGATGGTGAGGAGTGGAAGCCGGCGAAGTATGTATATTCAGTGGCAACGCTCCCGGAATACCGTGGCAGAGGTTATGCAGGGAAAATCTTAAAGAAGGCAGAAGAGATTTTTAATATGCCGTTGGTGTTAGTCCCGGCGGAAAAAGAGCTTGTCGGCTACTACCGTAAGGTTGGGTTCACAGAGGCGTATCCATCGGAGCGTTTACTGGAAAAACAGGATGTGCCGGAACTTTCTGCAGCGGAATTAAACAGTTATTCTGTGGAGGAGATCACCGCGGCAGAATATCAAAAAATCCGGGAGCAGAAATTGATGAGAGATGGTTTTATTGCATGGGATGAGGCGGCAATCCGTTTTGCGATGGATTTTAACTGTTTCTGTGGCGGAAGAACGGTGAAGGTAGTGTGGAGTGATGATATTTCCAGAGACGAGAGTGCAGAGGACGCTGATATTCTAATGTACTGCCCGGAGAATGGGACGCTGCACATTATCGAAACGACACTGGGTGAAGAACAGTTTGAGGAACTTCTGCCGGAACTTATGGCGCAGACAAAAACAGAACGTCTGGTATATGACAGAAAGGGTATCATGGTGCTTTCTTCTGATGACCAGGACAGGCAGGAAAGACTGCTTGCGGATGGTTATTTTGCGCTGTCGCTGGCGTAAAGTCCGTTCTGAAATTCTGAAATTTTCAGAAATTATATAAAATATATAAAAAGTTTTCGGTTTAAGACAAAAAAATGTTGATAATGTATAAAAATATGCTATAATAAAGTCATGATATAAATAAGCCTTCAGAAAGCTATCTGACATAGCATGGAATTGGATCATTATATCAAATAAGCGACAAAGGGGTTGGACATCATGAAAATTAAGATCACAGGAAGAAACATCGAATTGACAGAAGGACTGAAAGCCGCAGTGGAGGACAAGCTGAATAAGCTTGAGAAGTATTTTACTCCGGACACAGAAGTGAATGTAACATTGAGCGTAGAGAAGGAACGCCAGAAAGTTGAAGTTACGATTCCTATGAAGGGAAGCTATATCCGTTCCGAACAGGTAAGCAGTGATATGTATGTATCCATTGATCTGGTAGAGGAAGTCATTGAACGTCAGCTTAAAAAGTATAGAACAAAACTTGTAACAAAGCAGCAGAATGCAGCAGCAGTTTTCAAACAGGATTTTCTGGATGAGAAGTCAGAGGATGATGAAGAGATTAAGATCATCAGAACCAAGAAGTTTGATATGAAACCAATGTATCCGGAAGATGCATGTGTAGAGATGGAATTATTAGGACATGATTTCTATGTATTCATCAACGCAGAGACAGAGGATGTCAATGTTGTTTATAAGAGAAAAGGCAATACTTATGGATTGATCGAGCCGGAATATTAAAAGTGAGATCAGAGGAGAGCGGGCAGCTCTCCTCTTTTTAGGTTCAGCATGAAATTACTGTAAAGTGCCGGTATACAGGATGGATATGCCGAGCTGATTTTTCTGTAAAATCAGGAAAACGTACGGAAAAAGCGAATTGTGCTGCAGATATCGGTGGCGTATAATGTAATTACTTCATGTGTAGTAACTTTGAGAGAGATGGAGAAAAAATTTTTTGATATTTTAAGAATTGTACAGAAAAATCCGGTATTCGGAAAAACGTTAATGTGCGGCGGTATGTTAGATGAAAAGCGCATGGAAATCCTATATGAGATTCTCTATGCGATTGACAGGGGGGAGTTTACGGATACCAGAAATGACATCTTTCAGTATGGCAGTCTGATCGGGAAAAAGGACTTACTGGCAAGACAGATTTTTTTGTGTTTATTGATTCTCTTAGATGAGCAGGAACAGATAATCAGGAAATGATTTGCAGATCGTAATAACAAAAGATTTTTTACAAAAGAGTTCTGTGTAAGGCACAGAATTGCCGTGTGGATTTTTAGATGGAAAAAGAGTCTGTAGTTCGGCTCAGAATAACAAGGGAGGAGAAAGTATTACTACACAAGGGGAGAGTTTTTAGAATGGTCTTACCGGATGTTCCGGTGAGACTATTCTTTTTTTATCTTGTCATGAGTTGGAAAAAGGGTTACTATAATAAAGATTTGATAGGCAGACATATAATGTTAAAAAGTTGGAGCAAAATCCAAAATAAAGTCAGAATAGAGGAGATTACACCATGAATATTGTTGTTTTAGCAGGTGGTTTAAGTACAGAGAGAGATGTGTCTTTCAAGACTGGGGATATGGTATCCAAAGCACTTCGAGAGAATGGACATAATGTTATTTTGCTCGATGTTTTTATGGGATACAGTGACAAAGAGGAAGATTTAACTGGAATTTTTGACCGCACAGAGGAAGTCAGCGTGCAGGTAAAAGATATCCCGGAGATAGCACCGGATCTTGCAAAGGTAAAGGCATCAAGAAAAGATCAGTCTGATTGTTTCTTTGGACCAAACGTCATTAATATGTGCCGTATGGCGGATATTGTTTTCATGGCATTACACGGAGAAAACGGCGAGAATGGTAAGATTCAGGCAGCATTTGACCTGTTTGGAATCAAATATACCGGAACCGGCTATTTAAGCAGTGCGCTTGCAATGGATAAGGGAATGGCAAAACAGTTATTTATCGCTGGTGGAATCCCGACACCACAGGGCATTTCCATGAAGAAAGAGAACCGCAAAGATTCCGCAAAAGAACTTGGCTTAAAGCTGCCATGTGTTGTAAAACCATGCTGTGGAGGTTCCAGTATTGGTGTTACGATCGTGCGCACGGAAGATGAATTCAAGAGTGCTTTGGATGAGGCATTCAAATGGGAAGATAACCTCATCATCGAGGAGTATGTAGAGGGACGTGAGTTTTCCGTCGGTGTTATTGACTATAAGGCACTTCCAATCATTGAGATCGCACCGATTCAGGGATTCTATGATTATAAGAATAAGTACAAAGCAGGCAGTGCAGTGGAGACCTGTCCTGCAGAATTACCGGAAGAAATCACAAAGCGGATGCAGCATTACGCAGAGCGCGTGGCAGAGGTGTTAGGACTGGATACTTACTCCCGCTCGGATTTCTTATTAAATAAGAATAACGAAATTTACTGTCTGGAAGCAAATACACTTCCCGGCATGACACCGACAAGCCTTCTTCCACAGGAAGCAGGCGTTCTGGGAATCAACTTTAATCAGTTATGTGAGAAGCTGATTGAGATTTCCTTAAAAAAATATGAGAAATAATGATGAATGACATATCGCCACCAGTTTTGCAGAACCGGTGGCAGTTTGTTCTATAATAACAGGAGCATGATATGAAAAATATGACCTTAGAGCATATCGCAGCAGTCTGCGGCGGTACTTACATAGGAAATGAAGCGGATAAAACGCGTGAGATCCAGGGAGCAGTGATCGACAGCCGCCTTGTGGAAAAAGATTACTTATTTATCCCGGTACGTGGAGAAAAGGTGGACGGACACAGTTTCATCCCATCTGTTTTTGAAAAAGGAGCACTGGCAGTGCTCTCTGAAGAGAAGTTAGAGAATCCGGCAGGTCCATACATTCTCGTGGAAAACACCTTAGACGCGATGAAGAAGATCGCAGCAGATTACCGCAGAGGTCTGGATATTAAAGTGATCGGAATCACAGGAAGCGTTGGAAAAACGAGCACTAAAGAGATGATCGCATCTGTTCTGGCACAGAAATATAACGTGTTAAAAACAGAGGGAAACTTGAATAACGAGATCGGACTTCCGCTCACGATTTTTAAAATCCGGGAGGAACATCAGGTGGCTGTGCTTGAGATGGGAATTTCCGAGTTTGGTGAGATGGACCGGTTATCCACAATGGCAAACCCGGACATCTGCGTGATCACGAACATCGGACTCTGCCATCTGGAAAATCTCATCACAAGAGATGGAATCTTAAAGGCAAAGACAGAGAGTTTTGCGCATCTGACACCGGATGGAATTGCGGTATTAAACGGCGATGACGACAAGCTCTGCAATAAGAAAGTTGTCAATGGAAAACCGGCAGTGTTCTATGGTATCGAAAAGGCTGCCAAAGTGGCTGAAACAGAGGAAGGAACTAAGACGCTTGCCGAGAAAACGGTTTACGCAACGAATGTAGAGGCAGTTGACCTGACCGGAACAAAAGCAGCAATCCATTATCCGTCGAAAGAGACAGGCGGGGAAGTGACGATGGAAGTCACGATTCCAATCGCCGGAGAACACAATGTATACAATGCGCTGGCAGCGGTGAGCGTGGCAAGAGAATTAGGACTGACCTGTGACGAGATGAAGCGCGGGATTGAATCAGTGCGGACGATCGGCGGCAGAAGTAATCTGATCCACAAAAACGGCATTACGATCATCGACGACTGCTACAATGCAAATCCGGTTTCCATGAAAGCATCCATCGATGTATTGTCCAACGCACCGGGCAGAAAAATCGCGGTACTCGGAGATATGGGCGAGCTTGGCGCAGGGGAAAAACAGCTTCACTATATGGTGGGAGAACATTTTGCAGGAAAGGGAATTGACGCACTTTACTGTGTGGGAACTCTCTCACAGGAGATCGCTAAAGCAGTGCGTGCAAATAGCAGTGCGACAGAAGTCTATCATTATGAGGACAAAGCAGACCTGATCAAAGACCTTGCAAAAGAGGTACAGAGCGGGGATACAGTGCTTGTGAAAGCGTCACATTTTATGGGATTCCCGGAGATTGTGAAGGAATTGACGAAGTGAGCTGTTTTGAGAATGTTGTAATAGGATTGTAGAAGTAGAATTTAATATATTATGTATAAAAAGTCCATTATCGCTTTAAATTGATAGTGGACTTTTTATTGTTATAATTTAATGTATATTAGTGGTCATGTATAGACAAAATTTGGTATGTACAGGAGTAACCTTAAATATTTTGTAAATAGCTAGCTAAGCTGAAGTATGCATTTGCTTTTGTGTAGTTGGCTGCTAATTCTGCATATTGTGCACAGAGCACGCTATTATTTTCGATATTTTCTAGAGAAGAGAGCATATTACAGTTTTGTTGTTTAATAGATTCATTTTGTGACTCAAGAATACGATTTGAAAAAATGATTTGCTCATTTTGCTCGATAATATAATCCAATTTAGATATTATGCGTTGAATACCATTTTCCATATGTTCATGCACAAATGTATCTTGGAGGGATTCCTGAGAAGAAGACATATAGTCATATATGTAATATACTGAGGCTAAATTGCGATAGGGATTAGGTAACAAATTCATATTATAGTAATCGTTTAATAAGTTAGATACAGTATCGTATTGTCCTTTCATATATTTTTCATAATCATTTTTTTTTATTAATATTTCATTTATTAGTTGTTGATTTTTTTCTAAACGAATATCTTCATTTTTATTATGCTCGATACATGCAGGGAGAAGTTGTTCATATTCTTTTAATTCATCTTTGGCTGATTTGATTTTATTTGCTCCAAGATGAATTAGAAAGATGGATATAGCAGTCATGCTTAGAAATAAGAATGAAGCAAATCCGGGTGAACTTTCATACATTGATAGATAGTGAAATCCTATTTTATTGGAATCTATGCGATAGGGATGTCCACTTTTTTCAATTAATGTCATATATACACATAATAATTCCAATCCTATTCCAAGTAATATTAGAAAAGGTCCATTAGTATGTTTAGAAGGCTTTTCTGGTAAGGTTGCATAATCAGTTTGGCAAAGAGAATCTATTTTTTTTGAAAAGCTGCTATTGTATTCATTAATTCGTTGTTGGATTTTTATTTGTGCAAATTCTAAGTCGCGAATATTTTTTAAATATAATAATAACGCATTTCTTTCCATAGACTGTGTCCTCCATAAATTTATCTTTTGTTAATGATAGTACAAATGTTTACTAAAATCAATAGTAAATATTTGTACTATGCTAGAATCCTAGACAAATAAAGCGTCTGATGGGATGAAAAGTGGATTATATAATTAGAATTAGAAATTTAAGAGAAGATGCAGATAAAACACAGCAAGAAATTGCTGAATATTTGGGAACGTCACAAACAATGTATGCTAGATATGAACGAGGTGCAAATGAAATGCCAATTAGACATTTGATTAAGTTGTCAGATTACTATCAAGTATCTTTAGATTATCTTTGTGGACGGACAGATGAAAAACGAATGTATAAAAAGAAATAAGTAGAATAAAAAAACGAAGGATATTAGAGCCACATCCTAGAATGTGATTCTTTTCATAAAATAACCAACCTATATATTTAGGTTGGTTATTTTATATTAAAGAAATATAGTTTAAATCATAACTTTATTTTTCTCTAACATCTCAGCAATCACATCCTGACAGTAAGCTCCGATTTTTTTCTTCTGTTCCTTATCCAGCTCGTTCGGATAAATTGGTTTTCCGTATTCTACAATTACATGTGCTTTTTTGACACGAGGCATATGAGCCTCCAACACATCTGCGGAGTTCGTGATCGCCATCGGGATAATCGGACAACCACTCTTTTCCGCAATCTTGAAACTTCCCTCTTTGAATGGGAGCATCAGATCGTCCGTTTTATTTCTTGTGCCTTCCGGGAAGATACACATGGAAATTCCATTCTTTACATTGTCGATTCCGGCAAGGATCGTTTTTAACGCTTCTTTTACATTCTCACGGTCGATAAACAGACAGTGCAGACGCCGCATCCAGGTGCGCAGCAACGGCACTTTTTCCATATCCTTTTTCGCAATGTAGCCGGTGAGACGCGGGCAGCGTGCATAGGTGATGATAATATCGAAATAGCTTCTGTGGTTTCCGATGTATAAGACCGCCTGATCTTTCGGGACATTTTCTTCACCGATGATGGTCACTTTCGTTCCACAGATAAATAAAATCACACGGAATGCCCACTGCACCATGCGAAGCTGACCTAAGTCGGCAGCCTGTTTGTTGAATTTTGCAATGATCCATTCCACGCCGAGCACCGGGATTCCGATGATGAGGTAGAGAATTGCAAAGAGTAATGCAAGGATTAATCTTATCATAAGGAAAATTCCTTTCTACTTAATAAAATGTTTTATAGATAATTACGAAACTCCTCCTATTCTTCTTTTAATTGTTCAAAATCAACAAAAACATTCAAGACACGCTCTCGCTATGTGTCACTCGCAACGATTCCCCAATGTCTTTCATGTCTTTTGTTGATTTTTCACAATATAATTTAGGTTTTCAGGAGTTTCGTAATTGTCTATAAAATTAAAAAAAATACAATGATACATATTACACTGAAATATCAGCCTCATCTCATTATAAGGGTTGGGGAAGAGAAAAACAACTCATAAATTAGGAATATAGAAAGGTATGCCGGCATACAATGGTATAAGAGGTTACTGGAATGAGGTACGGGTGAACAGTAACTATAAGAGCAAAAATGCTGTGCCGCAGGGCACGGAACTGGAGGCGGGTATGCAGACGAAAATGGAAAAAAGCAGGTATGGTTTTTGGAAACCGGGATTTCTTTTTGCAACACTTTTTTTTGCAGCACTTCTTTTTGCCGGATGCAGTGTGGAACAGACGAACCGGACAAAAATCAGTGATCTTGATTACACGATCGCCGCAGAGGCAGACATACCGGAAGAACTGCAAAATGATATTGAGGAGAAAAAGGCTGCAGATTTTAAAATGACGTACAAAGACAGCGAATTTTTATACATAGTAAGAGGCTACGGAGAACAGGAGACCGGAGGGTATAGTATCTGTATCCGCGATCTGTATCTGACATCGAATGCGATCATTTTTGATACGGAACTGATTGGTCCGCGCAAGGGGGAAACCATCAGTAAGAGCCCAAGTTATCCATATATTGTGGTGAAAGTGGAGCTGCGGGATGAGAATGTAGTGTTTGAGTAGATTTGTATGAAAAAACATTCAAAAATAGAGAAAAATTGCAAATATTCATGAATTTTGTGCAAAACACGCAAATCCGTTTGACAAAATTTTATTACAGTGCTAAAGTAAAGCGTGAAATAAGGAGGTAGAAAAATGCAACAGGCAGACATCAGTAAGGTACGTGCATCCGTACACCAGCAGTGTGGCAGTAAAGTTATGATCCAGCTTGATCGTGGGCGTAATAAGGTTGATATCCAGCAGGGCGTGATCCAGCATGCATATCCAAGTGTTTTCACGATATTGGTAAATGATGAGCGTGATGACAATCAACCTCAGTTATTATCCTTTAGTTACAATGATATTATTACAAAAGATATTCGCATGAAACTCTGCTAAGAAAGTGTGCAGATGGCTATTTTGTGAGCAAATAGTGATAAAAGCGTGTATAAAATTCCCTCTATTCGAATACAATGAAAAAAAGGATTTCGGATCGGGGGAATTTTTTTGCAGTTAAATAAAATAAAATTACATAGTTGCACGACATTTGCCAGTGCACAGAGCCAGATTACATTAGATGACGATTACAACGTGCCGGACTACCGGCCGGATATTGTGAAAGTGTTAAAAGAAAAGGGAGAACTTCATTTTGATGAGGTGAAGGCGGCAGCAGGCGCAGCGTGGTTAAAGGGACGCCTTGTTTTCAGGGTATTGTACCGCAGCGATCAGGAAAATGGAAAAATAAGCTGTCTGAAAGGAGAGATACCGTTTCAGGAAAAACTCAACATGGACGGTGTACAGGAATATGATGTGATACAGGCATCCGGAGAGATTGAGGATCTCACGATCGGAGTCATCCATTCCAGAAAAATCAGCGTGCGGGCAGTCATTTTGTTAAAGACAGAAGAACCGCAGGAAAAAGAGGATGAACTCTGTGTTGGGATAGAGGCGGATGACGGATGTGAAAAACGTTATCGGAACACAAATATCTTACAGCTTTTATGTATGAAGCGCGATCAGTGCCGCCAGAAAAGCGAGATCACACTGCCGTCAAGCAAACCAAATGTGCAGGAAATTTTATGGAAAAGCTTAGAAATCCGCAATCTGGATACAAAAATGGGGCAGGACGGTGTAAAACTGAGTGGCGAAGTGCTCATCTCCGTTTTGTATCAGGAGGAAGAGGAAACAGACCGCGTGCAGTGGTATGAGACGGTGATTCCATTGGACTGCGGTGTGGAATGTGACGCAGGAACGGAGGCAGATATTATTTATAAAGTGAAGGCAAGACCGGCTTCCATGGAACTTGAGGTAAAGCCGGACTACGACGGTGAGGAGCGCGTTCTGGTCCTGGAACTTGTGATGAATCTGGATATCCGGGTGTGGAAAGAACAGGAGATTTCCATGTTAGAGGACGTTTATTCTCTGAAAAAGGAGATCATTCCGGTCTGCACAGGCGTGACTTTACATCATATTTCTGTGAAAAATGACAGCCAGTGCCGCCTGACCGAGCAGATGGAGTTAGCGGAAAGTCAGGAGAAGATTTTACAGATTTGTTCCTGTGAGGGAACGGTTCATTTAGAGAGCACGGAATTGACCGAACAGGGCGTGCGTGCAGAGGGGATTCTGGTCACAGAACTGCTTTATATCACGACCGACGATCAGATGCCAATCGGTTCTGCCAGAGAGATTTATCCATTTGAACAGCTCATTGAAATCCCACAGCAGACGGCGCGGACAGAGCGCAATAAGCCGGAAGAGTTGGAGGCTTTGGAGCGGAAAAATAAACTGCAGACAGAGCTTGATTGCAGGATCAGCCAGTTGTCCGCGGTCATGCTCGATCAGGATCATGTGGAAATAAAAGCGGTGATCGGATTAGATTTGCTTGCATTTGAGCAGGAACAGATAGATAATATTACTGATATGCGTGAGGAGGCTCTGGATATGGAGCAGTTACAGAAGCGTCCGGGACTGGTCGGTTACATTGCAAAAGATGGGGATTCGCTTTGGAGTATCGCAAAGGAGAATCACACAACGGTGGAAGATATTCTGCGGGATAATCACCGGACGGATGAGGATCTGCGCAGAGGAGAAAAAATTCTGATTGTAAAGAAAGTAGAACTGAACAGTTACGAATCGTAATTGTGAAGTACTGAAAAATCACAAAAAGACAATGAAAAGCAGATTAAGAAGAATTGAGATAACATGATAGAGGTAACACAGATTCGAAAAAGTTATGGAAAAAAGAAAGTACTGTCCGATATCACCTTTCAGGTTAAGCCGGGGGAGTGCGTTGCGATCGCAGGGAAAAACGGCTGCGGCAAATCTACCTTAATGCAGATCATGGCGGGCATTTTAAAGCCGGATGGCGGTGAACTATGCTATTTTGGAAAAAAAGCAGCCTACAAAAGCAGTACATTTCGTCGGTTTTGCGGTTATGTGCCGCAGGAAAATCCGTTGATGGAAGAACTGACGGTGCAGGATAATCTGAAACTCTGGGGCGGCAGCCACAACGCCAACACAAAAGAGCTGGTCGCACAGTTTCAACTGGAGGATTTGTTGCAAACAGAGGTAAGCAAACTTTCCGGTGGTATGAAACGGCGTTTGAGCATTGCGTGTGCACTTGTGGAGAACCCGCCATTTTTACTGATGGATGAACCGACGACAGCTCTTGACCTTTATTATAAAGAGAGCATTCACCAGTGGATGAAAACCTATCAGCAGAAAAATGGAATCATCCTTATGACGACGCATGATGAGAGCGAGATACGCAATGCGGACAGATGCCTTTTTATGGATGAGGGCAAAGTGCAGGAATTAGATGCAGAAGATATTTTGCAAAAGTTTGCAGGCATGTCAGAATGACAATCAAGTACAAATACTAAGGAAACAGAGAAAAACAAGGGAGGATTCGTTATGAACGAACAATTTGAAACACAAAATCCGGTGGAGAATACTGTGACACCGGCAAACCAGATGGAAACACCAACACCGGAAGCACCAAAAAAGAAAGGAAACAAAATCTCCATCATTGCGGGCGTGGTGGCAGCAGTGGTTGTCGCGGGCGGCGTTGGCGTATTTGCAGCGGTCAAAACAGGAGCTTTTTTAAGCCCATCAAAAAAGGTATTGCTTGCAGGTGCAAAGACTGTGAGTGACATGGGAAGTTTGGGAGAGACATTAAAAGACTGTGTTTCCCTGTATTCGGATGAGTATACACTCAAAATGGATCTTTCCATGAACGAGGGCGATATTTCCATGGAGGGGCGCAGTTCGAAGGAACAGAAGCAGATAAAAGGAAATCTCAATATTTCCGGTGCACCATCGATTGATTTTTTAGCAGACATTGGTGCGGACAGTGTGCAGGTGGAAGTCCCGACAATCAGTGAACGCCTGTTTACCTATGATTACAGAAATGAAAAGAGTGGATATCTGCTGGAAATGGTAGACCAGGATACGCTCGATGCAGTGGATGCGACGCTTAAGGCTGCTTATGATAACCAGAATTCAGATGAGTTCCGCAAGAAAATGTTAAAAGTTTACGCGGATGAATACAATACGCTGGAATTTTCCAAAGTGGACGCAAAAGACTTTACCATCGACGGAACAGAGCGCAGTTGTAAGGGATATCAGACGGTTGTGACCAAAGAAAATGTGAATCATGTGATCGATGGACTTGAGACACTTTACGGGGAAGATTATCAGGAGCTGATGGATGCACTTGATCTGACCGCAGCAGATTTTGTCGCGTCTATGAGAGAGGCAGTGGAAGAGTTTGACGACAGCACGATACTTGTATTCTACTTATACAAAGGTCAGTATGCAGCGATTGATATTATACCGGAAAATGATGTTTCCTTTGAAGTCCAGTTCCTCGGCGGTGACACGAGAATGCAGAACATGATCCTCCTTGCAGATGATGAGAAAGTGGTCGAGGTTCAGGGAAGTAACGAGGGTAGTGTCGAGACAATCACGATGATCGCCGAGGAAAACGATACCATAAAATTCACGTATGACAGTGACAGCGGAGATATCACAATGGAAGCAAAATATGATGAAGAATCTTATAATTTTGCAGGAAATCTTGCAGTCGATAAGAACAGCATGGTCATTACCATTGATGATCTCGGAAGTGCCTCTGAAGATGTGAGCGGTAGTATCACATGGAAAAAAGGTGCCCAGTTTGAGGAAGTTTCCGGCGATACCTTTGACCTTGGAAATGCAACGGAAGAGGAATGGCAGGATCTTCTTCATGAAATCTTTGCAGCAATGTTAGGTGGATTTTAATTCATGAGATTTTTTCTTCGATATCTGTCACTTGAGGGTAAAAAAAGCCTGATAGCGGCGAGAAAAAGCATGGTAAAGTTTATAGTGATGTTATTACTGATCGCAGGCGGAGTGCTTGCGGTCAGTCTCGTTATGAAGGATGCAGGTGTGTTCCAGACGGCGGAGATTGGCGTTGTGATCCCTGAGGATGAGGCACAGACGAAGATGGTGGCACAGTTTATCTCTGCGATGGACAGCGTGAAAAGTGTCTGCCACTTTCAGTACCTGAATCAGGATAAAGCGATGGCATCGCTGGAAAAAGGCACATTAGATGCGGTGCTCTCACTGCCGGAACAGTTTTACGAGGATGTGGATTCCGGGAAAAATACACCGGCAACCATTTATTTCCCGGAAAAAGCTTCGTTAAACACGAGAGTGTTCGGAGAACTTGTGACGGACGGCGTCTCCCTGCTTCGGACGGCGGAGGCTGGTGTCTATGCCACCTACGATACCGCGCAGATTTATCAGGCGGAAATCTCAAGGGATCAGATTGGGGATGTGATCTCCGAACTTTATATTTATGAGGCGTTTGACCGCACTTCGGTTTTCCAGAAAAATGTGTATTCTTCGCTTGGAAAAGCAGACCTCCATCAATACTATTTTTCTGCGGCTGTTTT
>ENA-OPSQ01001123-OPSQ01001123.1-human-gut-metagenome-genome-assembly--contig:-NODE-1123-length-19855-cov-4.589343_pt1 | contig 19855 bp, 15 predicted proteins | sample MGYA00241456_ERZ501904 | MGnify/ENA primary metagenome ERZ501904 (study PRJEB25962, sample SAMEA2042452) | human gut metagenome | biome: human gut; feature: human-associated habitat; material: faeces...
TGAACTGGCTGCCCTGTGAGCTGCCGGGAACCATCGTCCATGTCACAGCGGATGGGTTCTATGCCGGCCATATCGTGATCTCCGACGTGGTAAAGAGCGACGCGCGCGATGCCATCGCGGCCCTCAAGCGCGCGGGCGTGCAGAAGACCGTCATGCTCACGGGCGACATCAAGAAGGTCGCTGACCATGTGGCGCAGGAGCTCGGCGTCGACGAAGTGCACGCAGAGCTGCTCCCGGGCGACAAGGTCGCGCGCCTCGAGCGCCTGCTGGGTGAAAAGGGCAAGGATGACTGCCTCGCCTTCGTCGGCGACGGCATCAACGACGCGCCCGTGCTCTCCCGCGCGGATATCGGCATCGCGATGGGCGCGAGGGGCTCCGACGCCGCCATTGAGGCAGCGGACGTCGTGCTGATGGACGACGATCCGATGAAGATCGCCAAGGGCATCCAGATCTCGCGCAAGTGCATCCGCATCGTGTACGAGAACATCGTCTTCTCGCTCGGCGTGAAGCTGACGTGCCTGCTGCTCGTCGCCATCGGTATCGCCAACATGTGGATGGGCATCTTCGCCGACGTCGGCGTGATGGTCTTAGCGGTTCTCAATGCAATCAGAGCGCTGCGCACTTCAAAAAACTGACAAAGTCAGTTTTTTGAGCAGAATTTCACTGCGCTCAGCGCACGCGCCAAAGGCGCGCACGTTCGCTCCGTGCAAAGTGTTTTTTGGCACGCACATGTCGTTCCAAAAAACGATTTCAATTTATTTGCGCCGTGCGCGGCGCAAAGTCTGCGACGCTTATTTTGCGGGCGGCAAAGTCTGCGAGGCTTATTTTGCCATACGCGGCGCTTGGGCAGCCGTTAGCAACTCTGCTGCTTTACGGATGCCGCATACCCCTTGCGGGTAAAACTCTGCGAGGCTTTTTTCAGCAAAAAAGAGGACGGCATTTGCCGTCCTCTTTTTGTTGTGCATTGCAATGCATGCTTTCTTTTCGTATAATGACCGTATCAAAACGATTTTGGAGGACACCACCATGAAGGTCAGCGTGATCCAGATGAATATGCGCTCGCTGGAGAGCAAAGCGAACTTTGACCGCGCGGAGGCGCTCGTGCGCCGCGCTGTCGGGGAAAACGGCCCCGACGTTGTCGTCCTGCCCGAGACGTGGAACACGGGCTTCATGCCCGCGGGCGACCTTGCCGCGGCGAGCGATGAGGACGCAAAGGCCGTCCGCGCGCGTTTTTCCCCGCTCGCGCGCGAGCTGAACGTCAACATCGTCGCGGGAAGCGTATCGAACAGACGCGGCGGCAAAATCTACAACACCGCCTGCGTCTTTGACCGCGCGGGCGCGTGCATTGCCGAATACGACAAGACCCATCCCTTCACGCCGATGGGCGAGCACAAGGTCTACACCCCCGGCGACCACCTCGTCACCTTCACGCTGGATAGCGTGCGCTGCGGCCTTCTCATCTGCTACGAGGTGCGCTTTCCCGAGCTGTGGCGCACGCTGGCGCTGCGCGGAGCGCAGGTCATGTTCCTGCCCGCCCAGTGGACGGCGGCGCGCCAATACCACTGGGAGACGCTCACCGCCGCCCGCGCGATCGAAAACCAGCTCTTTGTCGTCTCGTGCAACGCCTGCGGCGAGCGCGACGGCACGCTGTACGGCGGCTTTTCGCGCATCATCGACCCGCTGGGCGCGGTCTTAGCCCAAGGCGGCGGGGAAGAAGAGATCGTCACCGCTGACTTGGACCTTTCCTCCATCGCGCCCCTCCGCGCCCGCGTCCCCGTTTTCCACGACCGGCGGCCCGCGCTCTACCGGCTGTAAGGCATTAAAAACCGACAGCAAAAGAGGCATCAACAGAAATGAAGATCACCCTGCTTGCATCGTTTCTCGTCATGGCGGCATATTTTCTCCTGCTGTACGCCGGCATCGGGCTCATTCAGGAGAAGAAATTCTTCTCCTCCGCGCCGCGTGAGGTCTTCGCCGCCGTTCCTGAGAGAAAAGCCGAGCGCTTCCGCGGCGCGCATATCCTCGGCTGGTGCCTCGGCATCTTGGCGATGCTGCTGTTTCTCGGTGCGGCAGTCCTCGCCGCGTGGGACGGCGTTCGGAACGGTGTCACCTTCGGTGCGTTTTTCACGCGGTATCTCGTGATCCTCTATGTCATGGAGGCCTACGACATTCTCTTTTTCGACTGGGTGCTGCTGTGCCATTCGAACTTCTTTCCTCATTTTTACCCCGAGGTCAAGGGCATCGCCGCCCCGCAGCTGTTCGGGTACAACAAAAAAGCGCATCTTACGCACTTTCTGCTCTACATCCCCCTCTCCGCCGCCCTCGCGTGGGTTTGCACGCTTTTCTGAGGGGCAATTTTACATCAAAACTTAACAGGACAAGGAGATGCACACGATGAACCGCAAAAAGAGAAAAACGGCCCTCATTCTTCTGCTCGCCATCCTCTGCGCGATCGTCCTGCTCGGCATCCGCGGGACACGAAAAACCATCGACAAGACCGTCCCCGCAAGGGTCTACGAGGACAGCAGTACGACTTACGCGCCCTCCTCCATCACCATTTCCGGCACGCTCAGGAAAACATGGTCTTCCACTGACTTCGTCGGGACCTTTGCCATGGACGGCTACGAGCCCTCGTGCAGAGACGGCGTCGAAGCCAAGATCAACTGGGGGGACAACGAGTATCCGATCCTCACATTTTTCTACGCGAGCAACTTTTCACAGCTCGACGTGAAAAGCATCGACATCGACAAAGACATGGACCGCATGATGGTCACCCTGAACGACGGCACGATCATCGCCTCAGAAAACTACTACGCTCCCACAGAAGCAATGAACGGCAACTAACTGTAATTGTTCCCGCCGCATTTGCCGCCTCCGGCGGCAAACAGGCAAAATCCCTCCCGTGCCGCATTTGCCGTCTCCGGCGGCAAACAGGCCCCCGCACCCTAAATCCACGCACTATCTCCCATCGCGTCCCCGCCGCATTTTCTGCCCTTGCGGGCAGAAAACAGGCGCCAGCGTCGCAGACTTTCGCGTCCGCAGACGCGAAATAAATTTTAATCGTTTTTTGGCGCGACATGCGCGTGCCAAAAAACACTTCTCATGGAGCGCGTGTCGCAGACGCCCTACGGGCGGCAAGGCACGAAGCGCAGTGCAAACCTGCTCAAAAAAGAGAGGCTGGCCAAATGGCCAGCCTCTCTTTTTTGAAGAACTTATTCCTCGCGGAAGACAAATCCGTTCTCGTCCGCCTTTTCGATGACGGCGAGTGCCTTGTAGGGGATACCGCTCGCGCGGAAGCGGTCACCGCCGCCCTGGAAGCCCTTTTCCACGGCGATGCCGATGCCTTCGAGCTTCGCGCCCGCCTCGTTGACGATATCGACAAGGCCCTGCACGGCGAAGCCGTTGGCCATGAAGTCGTCGATGATGAGCACGTGGTCGTCCGCGTTCAGCCACTCCTGGGAGACGAGCAGCGTGACTCTCTTCTTGTAGGTGTAGGAGAACACCTCGCTCTGGTACAGGCCGCTTTCGATGTTGTCGCTCTTGGCCTTCTTGGCGAAGAGCATGGGGACGCCGTACTTCTGCGCGCAGATGGTCGCAAGCGCGATGCCGCTGGCCTCCGCCGTCAGAACGACGGTGATCTTGCTGGTGTCGAAATACTTGGCGAACTCGTCCGCAATGTCCTCGAGCAGACGGGTGTCGACGCGGTGGTTGAGGAAACCGTCGACCTTGACGATGTTGCCGGGCAGGACTCTGCCCTCGCGGCGGATGCGCTCCTGAAGAAGCTCCATGGAATTACCCCTCCTGAAAAAATAATTTCTGACGAAATTTTTCGATTGAAATGGTAACTTCCATTTAACAGGATTTTTGTGCAGAATGCAACACGGCAACTTTGACAAGAATTTGTGCTTTTTTTGCCTCTTTCCGTCTATTTTGGCGGCGGGAGCGCCGTTACGTCCCGTTTTGTATCGTTTTGGCAAAGCCCGCGGCAAAAAGCCGCGCGGCGTTGACGGCTTCTTCGAGCGAATTGCCCGCCGTGCCGACCTCAACAAGGAGCGAGCCCGTCGTCATGTGCTGGTTGTAGCGGGAGTTGCGTACGGTGACGGGGCGCATGAGGGTCGGATAGTCTTTGTACAGCGTTTCCTGCACAGCGCAGGCGAGCTTTAAGTTCTCGCGCCAGAGATCGTGACTCAGGCCTCCGCCGTTCGACCCGATGACGAATTCGAGCTGTGCGGCGTTTTTATCTTCGCCGCACAGCAGCTTGAACTGCTGGCCGTTCGCGTCCTGCACCGCGTCGCGGTGCACATCGAGCACGAACGAGATCGAGGGGTACTTTTGCAGATAGCTTTCGATCGACGCGAGCGAGCGGTTGTACGCGCCCGAATAGCTCGGATAGTCGTAGAGCGAGCGGTCGTGCACGACGCTGATGCCCGCGTCGGTCAGCACCTGCGCCATTTCGTCGCCGATGCGGATCATGTTGCAGTTCGTGTCCAGCGTGCGGAACGTGTCGGACACGTCGTATTCCTGCCCCGGCGGCATGGTGTAGCTCTCCGAGCCGTGGGTGTGGATGATGAGCACCTGCGGCCCCTCCGCACCAAGCTTTGCTGCATAATCGCCTGCAAGCATCGAGGCGTCGAGCGCGGCATCCGAGCCGTTGTTGATGTACACATTGCCGAATACCGTATAGCCCGAGGGGTCGGACGCCTTGAGCGTGCGGGCGGGCGAGCCGTTTTCCGTCACGGCGATCTCGTCCGGCGTCTCCTCCTGCGTGAGCACCGTGCCCTCGCTGTCCTGCGCGTCGCCCGTTTCGTCCGCGCTGTCATCGGGCTTTTGCTCAAGCTCTGCCGACCACGCCTGCGCGATGTTCTCCTCGCCCTCGCGCAGAAGCGGCGTCGCGTGCAGCGCGAGCGACGTTCGCAGGCTGAGAAAGTCCTCGCCGCCGTTGCCGCGTTCATATCTCAGCAGCATCACGCCCAGCGTCTCGTCCTTGAGCGAGCGGAGCGCATCGCGCGCGTCCTTCGCCGGCGCGGTGACGCTCACGCCCCAGAGCGTCACCGCCGAGAGCGCGAGCGAACACAGCATCCGTCCTGTCCGTTTCTTTTGCATCGTGATTCACCTCTTGGGACAATCCTATGTGCGCACTTGCGCCGATATGACATAGCGCGCCCGCCGCTTTTCGCTTGCAATTTTCGCTTTCGCGTGGTATGGTGATGGCAGCGGAGAAAAACTCATATAGTTTCGCTTACATGGCGCGAAAGTTTCTACGGAGCCGCCGAAAGGCTCTGCTATGGGTGCTCAGCCGGGGGAGAAGTCCCCGGGCGGGGCGCTTTTTCTTTTGCACAAAGCTAAAACAGGAGTGACTGATATGAAGATCCTCAAGGGCAATCTCGTTTCCGCACCGGCGCTCGGCAAGCTCGAGATCGTCGAGCACGGCTGCCTCGTCCTGCATGACGACGGCAGCATCCCAAGCGTTGAAAAGGCCGTGCCGCAGAACGCCGACGCGGAAGTCATCGACTACGGTGATAGCCTCATCATGCCGTCTTTTGTCGACATGCACCTGCACGCGCCGCAGTACCCCATGCTCGGCATGGGCATGGACCTGCCGCTGATCGACTGGCTCAACACCTACACGTTCAAGACCGAGGCGCGCTTTGAAGACAGCGACTACGCCCGCCGCATTTACAAAAAGCTCGCGAGCGACCTCATCACGAGCGGCACGACGCGCGTTTGCATGTTTTCCTCCCTTCACACGGACGCGACGCTCATTTTGATGGAAGAGCTCGAAAAGGCGGGCGTCACGGGCTATGTCGGCAAGGTCAACATGGACCGCAACGGCAGCCCCGAGCTTCAGGAGACGACCGAGCAGTCCAAGCGCGAAACGCTGCGCTGGCTGGACGCGTGCGGGCGCTTTAAGACCGTGAAGCCCATCCTGACGCCGCGCTTCACCCCATCGTGCACCGACGAGCTGATGAGCTGGCTCGGCAAGCTCGCCGCGGAGCGCGGGCTGTACGTCCAATCGCACCTGTCTGAAAATAAGGGTGAGATCGCGTGGGTCAAAGAGCTCTGCCCCGACTGCGCGCAATATTGGGAGAGCTACGACCGCGCGGGGCTGTGGAAGGATCACACCGTCATGGCGCACTGCGTCCACTCCGACGAGCGCGAGCGCGAGGCCATGCGCGAACACGGCGTCGTCACGGCGCACTGCGCGGGGTCGAACATCAACATCTGCTCGGGCGTCGCGCCCGTGCGGACGCTGCTGCGCGAGGGCAACCTCGTCACGCTCGGGTCCGACATTGCGGGCGGCGCGCTGCTGGCGATGAACAAGGTCATCACCATGTCCATCCGCGCGTCGAAGTTCCGCCACATGCAGACCGACGGAAAGGACGAATTTCTGACCGTCGAGGAGGGCTACTACCTCGGCTCCAGCGCAGGACACGAGTATTTCGGCGGGCACGGCGGATTTGTCCCCGGCGACTATATCCACGCCATCGTTGTCGACGATTCCGACTTTACCGAGGCCGCGCATCCGCTCTCGGTGCGCGAGCGCTTCGAGCGCGCGATCTACATGATGCACCGGCACAACATCGTCTCCGTCTGGTCGGAGGGGAAAAACGTCGTTCGCTGATGAAAGACGGGGGAGAGGGCGCGCCCCTCTCCCCGATTCCGGAAAATCGCAAAAATTTTTGGACAAACTATTGACAAAAGGCTATCTTATTTGGTATAGTAGCTTCTGTCCTGTCGAGCAGGAATATTTGGCGGCATAGCTCAGCTGGCTAGAGCATGCGGTTCATACCCGCAGTGTCCCCGGTTCAAATCCAGGTGCCGCTACCAGATGCACGGGATGCGAAAGCATCCCGTGTCTCATATGGCCCGTTGGTCAAGTGGTTAAGACACGGCCCTTTCACGGCTGTAACATGGGTTCGAATCCCGTACGGGTCACCACAGTTGGAGGCTTAGCTCAGCTGGTTAGAGCGCCTGCTTCACACGCAGGAGGTCACTGGTTCGAGTCCAGCAGTCTCCACCAAAACCTCACTTCTTCGGAAGTGAGGTTTTTCTTGTTTTCGGCAAAAGGAAAGACCTCCTGCCTTCCTATCGGAAACGAAGGGACGCAGGAGGTCTTGTGATGGCGAAGAAAATCGAAGTGCCCGTCAAAGGGACGCATTTTCACGCAAGCAGCTGAAAGCCCATCACGGCAATGCCCAGCACCACGAGCACCACGCCTGTGGCGCGGTTGAGGGTCTTGGGCTGCGCACGGTTGGCAAAGACTGCGGCGATACGCGCCCAGATGAGCGTGAAAACGACGCACAGCGCCCATGTGAGCGTATCCGGCAATCCCCCGATGGCAAAGTGGGAAACGGCGCCGGTCAGGGCGGTGAAGGTCATGATGAAAACGCTCGTGCCGACGGCTGTTTTCAGCTCGTAGCCCATGACGCTCGTGAGGATGAGCAGCATCATCATGCCGCCGCCCGCGCCGATGAAGCCGCAGATCATGCCGATCATCGCGCCGCAGACGAGCGACTGCACCGCGCGCTTTTTCGCGTCCACCTGCGCCATCGTTTCCTTCGTGGTCATCACGGGGCGCAGGATGAATTTGACGCCCAGCAGGAACGTCATGAACACGGAGAAATTGCCCATTGCAACGGATGGCACGAGGCTCGAGACAAAGCTTCCGACTACGGTGAACGCCAGCACCGTGATCATCATGATGAGGCCCTTGCCGCGTAGCTGCCGATGACGGTGAAGAGCAGCACGCTCGCCATCATGATGAGGCCGTTTTTGATGTCGAGATTCTTGTTTTTGTGGTAGGTGTAGGCCGAGACGGCGCTCGCGAGCACATCGGACGAGAGCGCGATGCCCACGGCCATGTAGGGCTCAACGCCCAGAAAGGTGATCAGCATGGGGCTGATGACTGCGGCGGCGCTCATCCCGGCAAAGCCGGTGCCGAGCCCCGCGCCCATGCCCGCAAAAAATGTGACCAGAACGGTCGTCAGGATACTCATGGTTCGTTTGCCTCCAGAATTGCATCAAGATTGCTTTCGATCTCCGCGAGCGCCGCGGCGAAGGCTTCCCGCCGCGCTTCGTCCATGCCTGCAAAGAGGCTCTCGGAAAAATTCTTCTGGAGCTGCCGCCCGCGCGCGAGGATGGGCGCTGCCTTTTCGGTGCAGAGAAGTTCCGTCTTCCGCCGGTCGCCCGCCACCGCGCAGCGCGTGAGATAACCCTCCTGCACGAGCTTTTCCACATTGACCGACACGAGATTTGCCTTGAGGCGGCGGATCTCCACGATCTCGCTGGCCGTTTTATAGTCCGGGTTGTTCCCCAGGAACATCAGGATGTCGAAGGCCGTCTGCGGCAGGCCCAGCTCCTTGCAGAGCGGCTTGCACACTTCGCTGTAGGCCAGAGCGATCTTTTGGGAGATCGATATGCTTCGGTTCATGCCCTTCCTTCTTTCTTTTTTTGAACTGTTCATTTTTGAAGTATTATAGTCTGCGATGTCCCCTATGTCAACAGGCGGGACGGAAAAATTTTCGCTCCTTTTCCACAGGAACTGATCGCCCTGTGGAAGCTGCGGAACAAAAAATACGCTGCGGATTGCTCCGCAGCGTATTTTTTGTGTGGCCGCTTACTTGGCGGAGCGGTAAAGGAAGGAAACGATCTGCGCACGCAGGCAGTTGCTGTTCGGGGAGAAGGTGGTGTCGCTCGTGCCGGTGGTCACGCCCGCGTTGACGGCCCACTGCACGGCGGGGGCGTAGAAGGCGCTCGCGCTCACATCGGCAAAGGCGTTCGTGCCCTCAGCCGCCGGTGCGCCGGCCGCTCTCCACTGGAAGGTGACAGCCTGTGCGCGCGTGACGGAAGCATCCGGGGAGAAGGTCGTGCTGCTCGTGCCGGTGGTCACGTTGTTTTCCACCGCCCACGCAACGGCCTTTTCGTAATACGCGCCGCTCTTCACGTCGGTGAAGGACGTGGTCATGGACTTCGGCTCGGGGCTGCCGTTGGCTCTCCACAGGAAGGTGACCATCTGGCCGCGCGTGCAGCTCGCGTTCGGCGCAAAGGTCGTGGCGGTCGCGCCGGAGGTGATGTTCTTCGCAACGGCCCAGACAACGGCGTCGGCATAGTAGGCGTCGTCGGCGACATCGGTAAAGGGAAGCGACGCGGAGCCGTCATAGTTCTTGTCTCTCAGGACGGAGGAGAAGAGGAAGTTGCTGAGGTACGCATACTCGTCTCTCTGGTGGACCTTGTTGGTCAGGGAGTTGGCAAAGAGAACGACATTCATGCCGCTTTCCTTGTAGGCAAAGCCCTGCACGCCGCCGTTTAAGTAGGCCTTGAAACCCGCGGCGCGCTCGGCGGTGTTCGTGGGGATGAAGCCCTCGGTGGGCGTCTTGGTCTTATCGCTCTTGACGAGGACCGTCGCGGAGGCGGGGACCTTGGAGAAGAAGCCGAGGCCGTAGGCGTAGAGGATATCGTCGCCGTCAGCAATGTAGCTCGCGTTCACAAGGGTCTTGTTGGGATAGACAACGGGGGTCAGGCAGTCCATCGCGCCGTCCAGCTCGGTGTATTCCACGCCGGCGATGAGGTCAGAGGCGGAGGACGCCGCGGAATAGCTGTAACCGATGTACGGCAGGCCGTTTTTCACGGCGGTCTTTGCGGCGGCGTCGAGCTTCGTCGCACCTGCGGCGGCGTCCGCCTTGGTCACGTCGGAGGTCGTGGTGAAGCCCATGAGGTTCATCGCGGCGGTATCATAGTTCCAGCCGGCGCTCTGGCTGATCTGCGGCGTGTAGACAAATCCCTTCTCGCTTTCAGCAGGCGTGCCGGGGACGTAGACGGTCGGGGACTTGGTGATGATCTTCGCCTTCACGCTCGTCTTGTCGACGCCCGCGGCAGAGAGCAGATACTTGCCCGCGACGGTCTGATAGTCGGCGTAGGAGCAGATGAAATCGCCCATGTGGTCGCCGCTCGTGACCATGCCGACGGTCTTGCCGGCCTTGAGAAGTTCGTTGACGGCGGCGGTGGAGTCTTCAGAGGCGTTGGAGAGGATGACGTCTTTGTTCTTGTCACCTGTGAAGTAGGAGGTCAGCGCCTTGGTGTAAGCGAGCGCGTCGTCGTGGTCCATCGCGTCGCCGCAGACGGCGGAGATGCTCTTGTAGGCGGCGGGCTCGGCCACGGTGACCATGTCGAAGCCGCGCGTTTCATTGAACGAGGTGATTCCCTCGGAGTAGAGGATCGTCCAGCCGTTGATGAGCGTGCCGTCATACAGCGCGCCGTTGGCGACAGAACGCTTGGCCTGATACATCGAGACGATCATCGTACCGGCGGGGTAGGTAACGCCGTCATAGGTGAATTCCTTTTCAGTCACGTTGACCTTGACATCGTTTCTCGTGAGCCACTCCATCATGTCGGCCGCGGCCTGGAGGTTGGTCTGGTTCTCGCCGTCGAGCGGAATGATGTAGCACTCGGGATAGAAATTGCCGTTCTGCCCCTTACCGGTGTACTCGGGACGGAAGAGATCCATCTCCGCGCCCTCCACGTCGTTCTGGTCGCACAACCACTGGCCGACCATGCTGTAAGCGTCGGAGTTCAGGTTGTGCACGCCGCGCTGGAAGATGGTGACCTGGGATTCAAGATAGGAGATCTTTTCGGCGGCAACATAGGCGGCGTTGCCGAGGATACCGTACTGCGCCGCCTGAGCGGTATCGTCGTTGTAGGCGGGCAGCTCAACGGTATAGGCAACGGTGCCCTGGAGCATGGCGAACTGGGGGGTGTAGCTCGTGGACATATCGTCCCACGGGTCTTCCCAGTAGGTCTCGGTGCCGCTGCCGGTGTAGCTCAGGTAATCGCGCTGAGGGATCACATAGCTGTTGTAGCCGTCGTTATTGGCGACCGCCGCGATGCCCAGCGCCTCGCCGCCGGTGATGAGGTGATTGGCGAGCAGGTCGTACTCAAAGTTCGGCTCGTGCGGGGGATCGCAGGGCTCGCACTGGAAGGCCTGCACACGGCCATGGAACTCGGCAAGCGACATGGGGTTGAACGTGCCGATGAGCTGCTGCATATTGGCCGTCTCGCTCGTGGTCTGGAAGGAGTTGTCGCGGTTGAGGTCATAGCCATTGGTGGAATGTCTCGTCAGGTAAGTACGTCCGTCGACGTTCTCCTCGGGGACAAGGATAAAGAACACGTCGGACAGCAGCTCGTCCTTGACGTTCACAGTGTTGCTCTTCACGGTATAATACTTTTCAAGGTCGACCTTGCCGGACTTGCCGTTGTTGTCAGCGGTCAGGTAGCCGAGGTAGCTGGCCGTATCCTTGACGAGGTCGGGAACGGCGACGCTGCCCTCCGCGCCGACAGGGCCCATCTCTTCCTTGAGCTCTTTTTCGCCCGCGGCGGTGAAACCGGTGAGCGTCTTGTAGTCGATGCTCTTTTCGCTCGTGATCATCTTGGCGAAGTCGAGCACGCCGTCGGTGGCGGCGACCTCGTTGGAGTGGATGTTGGAATACATCACGGGCACGCGGATCTCGTCGAGCGCGCCGGACTTGATCTGCGCGAGCACGGCATCGGGATCGGTCTCGGCCTGCTCGGTCAGGGCGAGCCACTTGCTCACGCTCGCCTTGCTGTCAGCCACGATCAGATAGGGCATATCACGGCCCGCGGTGGACTGGCCCATGGAGAATCTTTCCACATAGAGGCCGTTCTTTGTGCCGTTTGCCACGATCGTATCGAGCTCCTTGTAGATCTCCCACATGGTGTTGAAGTTTTCATACGGCGCAACCTTGACAGGTGCGGAGCCGATCGCCTTGCCGCTATTTTGGGCCGTCAGGTCAAAGTAGCCGCACAGGTCGATGTAGTAGCCGCCGTTCACATGGGGCACGCTGTAATCGGGCGTCGTCACGCCGGTTCTGCGGTTGGTGGAGTAGAAGTAGTTATTCACGTGGAAGCTCACGTCGAGGACGGTCTTGCCGTTTTTCTCGCTTGCGGAGAGCTTGATGTCCGTGAACTGGTGCTCGTCCTTGCCCTCGGTCATCCAGCTGTCAAGATCCCCGCCCGCGTAAGCGTAGGGGAAGAGCTCTTCGTTGACATAGGGGCGGGAATCGTCGCGCTCGAGTGAGAGCGAGACGGTACCGGCGCTGACGGCCGCGGCGAGCGCATCCTTCGTCATGCCCGAAACGGGGATGGAGAGGGACACGTCCTTGCCGTTTTCATCGGTGACAAGGGTGATGGTCGCGTCGACCGGGAATTTTTTTCCCAGCAGCGCATCGTCCTTGGGGTTCATGTCCTGGTAGCTGACGGCAAACGCGGACGTGACCGCGAGCGAGAGCGTCATTACCAGGGCCATCAGCAGCGCGAGCGCTTTGCTGACAGAGTTTGGATAATGTTTCATGGTTTTCGTCCTCCAGAGTGGTCTTATGCCGCCACACACAGCGGCGGAAAGTTGATACGTTTAGTGTAACTCAATAAAAATACATAGTCAAGAGAATATTCATACCTAATCATGCCAAATTTCAGCGTTGAATCTGTATTTTTGTTCATCATTTTTCACAAAGCAGTGCGTCAAGTCCCTGTCTTTCAGATCCTTTTGTGAATGTATTCGCAAATTTATACAGAACCGTGCTGCATAGGATATTCTTCTTCGTCGCGATTGCAAATGACGGCGGGGCGCATTATAATAAGAGGCAATCATCATTCAAACGCAGGAGGAACCGAATATGCGGCTGCAAAGCGCAATCTTTACACTGGGCGATACACTCTTCACCCCCGACGGCGCGGCGCGCGAGGGACTCGACAAGGCGCTTTCACTTTTTAAGATGGAGGGCGTGTGGCTCGGCGCGGTGACGGCGCTCAGCGCGGAGGACGCGCAAAAAGCGCTCGAAAAGGCGGGGCTTAACTCTTATTTCCGCTTCGTGCTGACAGAATCCGTCGCGCTCTGCAAGGCGGACAGCGGCACGATGTTCGAGCGCGCGATGAAGCGCCTGCACTCGCAAAAGGACGATACGATCGTCTTTTCCGGCTCGCTTTCCGCCATCCAAAACGCGAAGGACGCAGGTTTTCGCACCGTGGCGGTGCAGGGAAGTGCGGGCGCGGCGGACTGGTCGACGATGCAGCAACTCGCCACGCAGAGCCTTGCGCAGTACAGCGAATTGTTGGCAGATTCTGTGTGAATTTTGGAATAACGACAGGATTCGACGTTTTTTAGTTGCAGTTTTCTCAATTGTGATATAGTAAGAAAATAACTATCAGAAAGGAAGGTTCGCGCCATGTCGGATTTCTACTCGGCTACCATCTTCCTTTCGGTCTTTATTATGATTATCATGGACATGCTCGTGAGCGGCAATGATCTGATGGAGCATGACAAAAAGCAGACGGTTTACACGATCTCCGTACTGGTGATCGCATGCATGGTATCGGAATGGTTCGGCGTTTGGATGAACGGAGCCGATCCGTCGCTGCGGACGCTGCACATCCTCGTTAAGACCATCGAGCTGTCCACAGCACCGATCATCACGGTGCTCTGCAGCGACCTGATGACGCCGCTCAAGCATAAAAAGCTCATTTATACCCTCATCGGCGTCCACGCGGGGCTCGAGGTGCTGTCGGCTTTCTTCGGCTTCATCTTCTCGGTCGACGCACAAAACGTTTATCATCACGAAACGTTTTACTGGGTCTACGTGCTGGCCTATGCCAGCGGCGTTCTGCTGTTCATTGGTCAGCTGCTGAGCGAGAGTTCGCACCATTATGGCCTGTATCGGGCGCTCGTTATCATCCTGCCGGTCTTTTTCTTCTGTGGGCTGTTCCTCCAGTACGGTGCCGGAGTGCACATCATGTGGGCGTGCTCAGCGGTCGATGTTCTGATGGTTTACATCCTGTATTCCGAGCTCACGCAGAAAATCGACACGCTGACTCGTCTTCTGAACCGCCGCAGCTATGAGAGCCGTCTCGCCTCGTTGCGCGGGCACGCAGTCATCTACTATTTCGACGTGGACGAGTTCAAGTCCGTCAACGACACCTTTGGCCATGGCGTGGGCGACGCGGTGCTTGCCGAGGTCGGCAGCACGATCTACGCCGTGTTCTCCAAGGTCGGCTACTGCTACCGCATCGGCGGCGACGAATTCTGCGTCATCGCACAAATCTCCGACACGGCGGCGGAAAAGTATCTTTCGGAATTCCTGCGCGAGCTGACGGCACGGCGAGTGAAAAACGAGCACCTGCCGCACGTGTCGGTCGGCTATGCGTGCTTCAATCCGGTGCTCGGCAGCGTAGAGGATGCGATCAAACGCGCCGACCGGATGATGTACCACTACAAGCGCAAGCGCAAAAGCGAAGCGCTCACAAATGATGATACCGTAAAAAGCTGACGATCTTTTGACCGTCAGCTTTTTGTATCTGCTTTTATTTCGCCTCAATCTCCGCGTCTTCCTGCGGCTGGAGCTTGCTGCCAAAATACGCGAGCACCGCGCCGAGGATGGCGCACGCGACGCTCCAGACCATCTCCGCTGTCGAGGCAAAGCCCGTCGGAATGATGATGAGCGTGGAGGCAAGCACGATGCCGATGACGGCGTGATAAGCGATGGAGTAGTGCGTGTCGAAAAGCCTGCTCACAATGCGGGCAAACAGCGCCATCACGCCGACCATGCCAAGCCCCCAGGGGATGAGCACGGCAAGATCAAGCTGCGCGATGCCGTCGATCAGCGGCGTGAGAAGGCCGACCGCCATCAGGATGGACGACGACGTCATCCCCGGGATGATGAAGCTGAAGCCCCACAGCACGCCGCAGAAGAGAAAGCCCCAGAAGTTTGCGGGCATCTCGGCAAATGAACTGAACTTGACGGCCATCAGCGCGCCGAACAGGGCGAGGAAGCTGACGATCAGCGAGATGTACGAGCCGTTGCCGCGCCCCTGCGTACCCGCCTCGTGCCAGAGGTCGGGCAGCGTGCCGAGGATGAGCCCGATGAAGAGGCACGTGGCGATGGTTTCCGACTGGTGAAACAGCGCAAGGATCACGCTGCCGCCGCCCAAAAAGCCGATCGCCCAGCCGATGCCGACGGCGAGCAGCATCCGCCAGTAGCGTTGAAGCGCGCGCCTGGGGTGCGTGAGCAGCTCCATCGCGGGGCGGTAGATGCCGAATACGACTGCGAGCACGCCGCCGGAGATGCCCGGCAAAATCGCGCCCGCGCCGATGATGATACCCTGCACAATGCGCATGATACCGTTTTTGATGCGGGAATTTTTCATATTGCTGCCTTTTTATGTGCTGCGCCCACCGGAAAAGCGGCGGAACGCGATGCGATTCAATAGCCCTTTCTGCGGTCGACGAGGTGATGCATCGGGCGGCCCGCGGCGTAATTTTCCAGATTTTCGCAGAAGAGCTGCACGTTGCGCTCGCAGGTGTAGCCGAGCGTCATGTTGCCCGCGACGTGCGGCGTGAGCAGGAGGTTCTTGGCCTTGCGCAGCGGATGATCCGCAGGCAGCGGTTCGGGCACGACGACGTCGAGCGCCGCACCGGCGAGGTGCCCGGAATCCAGCGCTTTGATCAGCGCGTCCTGATCGATGGCCGTGCCGCGGCCGACGTTGACGACATAAGCGCCCTTCGGGAGCAGCGCCATGCGGTCTGCGTTCAGGATGTTCACCGTGTCGCTCACCGAGGGGAGAGACATGAAGAGAAGATCAGTCTCCGGCAGGAGCTGATCGAGCTCCGTGACGGGGTGGACGGCGTCGAAGTCCGCGTTTGCGCGGCCGCTGCGGCTGACGCCGGTCAGGCTCGCGGGATGGAACGCGCGCACGCGGCGGGCAAACTCCGTGCCGATGTCGCCCGTGCCAAGGCACGTGACGCGCGCGCCGTGGAGCGAGTGGATGCCGCCCGGGAGCACGCGCCAGTCGCCCTCGCGGATGATCTCGGTGTACTCCATCTGGCGGCGCAGCAGCATCAGCGAGACCATGACAGAATGCTCGGCAATGGTCGTGCCGTAAGCACCCGAGGCGTTTGTCAGCAGGCAGTCGGGATTCTGATACAGGTCGTCGCGGCAGAAGCGGTCCACGCCCGCCCAGCAGCTCGCGTACCACTTGAGATTGCGTGCGCCCGCGATAACGCGCTGGGACGGATGGCCGTAGAGGATCGTGCAGTCGTCCACATTGCCCTCCGCCGCCCTGGACGAGGGGAAGAAGACGATGTCGTAGCCGCAGCGTGCGGCGGTGTCGCGCAGCGTCTTTTCGTATGCCGGAGTCAGGAAGTCGATGATGACGCCGATTTTTTCATTCATGGTTCAATTCCTCCAAAATCATTTCTGCGACGCGCAGGCCGTCGGCCGCAGCACTCATGATGCCGCCGGCGTAGCCCGCGCCCTCGCCGCAGGGATATAGACCGCGCAGGGCGGATTGAAAACTACTGTTATCGCGCACGATGCGCACAGGCGACGAAGAGCGCGTCTCCACCGCCGTCAGGACGGCGTCGGGAGAATCGAAGCCCCTTAATTTCCGCCCAAGCATCGGAAGGCCCTCCTCGAGCGCCTCGCACACAAAGGGCGGGAGGCAGCTGTGCAGGTCGCACCAGCGGACGGAGGGAAGATAGGTCGGCACGACCTTTCCCGCGCCCGTTGACGGACGGTGGGCGAGGAAATCTTCGACCCGCTGGGCGGGGGCGGCGTAATTCCCACCGCCAAGGCGATAGGCCGCGTCCTCCAGCTCCCGCTGGAATGCGACGCCCGCAAGGGTATCGCCGGACGGGAAATCCTCCGGCGTGACGGAGACCAAAAGTCCGCCGTTGATATTCTCGCCGTCGCGCGCGAACTCGCTCATGCCGTTTGTCACGACGCGCTTTTCCTCCGACGCGGCGGCGACGACCTCGCCGCCGGGGCAGACGCAGAACGAGAACACGCCGCGTCCCTTTTCCGTGTGGCAGGAGAGCTTGTACGACGTGGGTGGGAGGCCGCAGCGGCCCGCCGCCTCCTTATATTGCGCTAAGTCCATGTCGCGCTGGCGGTGCTCGATGCGCACGCCGACGGCAAAGGGCTTGGGCTCCATCGGCACGCCGCGCTTTTGCAGCATTTCGAACGTATCGCGCGCGCTGTGGCCGGGCGCGAGCACGACGTGCTTTGTGGGCAGCGTGTACTCCCCCTCGGGGGCGCTCACGCGCAGCGCCGTGACGCTGCCGCTGTTCTGCTCGATATCCACAACCTTGTGGGAAAACCGAACTTCGCCGCCGCGGTCGATGATCTCGCGGCGGAGATTTTGCAGCACCACATATAATTTGTCAGTGCCGACATGGGGCTTGGCGTCGACTAAAATATCCTCGCTCGCGCCGAAACGGACGAACTCCTCTAAAATATAGCCGTGGCGCAGGTCCTTTGTGCCGGTGTTGAGCTTGCCGTCGGAAAATGCGCCCGCGCCGCCTTCGCCAAATTGCACGTTCGAGGTCAGATCAAGCTCGCCCGTGCGCCAGAAGTGCTCGACGTCGCGCTTTCGCTGCTCGACCGCGCGCCCGCGCTCTAATAAAATGGGTCTTGCGCCGCAGCGGGCCAGCAGCAGCGCGCAGAAAAGGCCCGCGGGCCCCGCGCCGATAACGACAGGGGAGACCTCCGGCGCTGAAACAGGCGCGGGCGGCGTATATTTCTTCGGCGCGTAGGGCTGCACATTCTTATTCTTGCAGCGCCGTAAAACGCCGGATTCGTTTTTGACCTCGACCGCGCAGGAGCAGACGAGCTTCACGCCCTCGCGCGCGTCGATGGAGCGGCGCAGGAGCTTGACAGAGACGAGCGCCTCCTCGCTCACGCGCAGCGCGTGAGCGCAGGCCGCGCGCAGCTTGTCTTCCTTTACCCCCACGGGGAGCTTCAGATTGTCGATGCGAAGCATGTGCGCCGCCTCCTTTTTCTTCAGTCGCGTTTCATTTTAGTATGACGGGAAATAAATCGCAAGGGGAATCGCGCGATTATCACAGAAACTTAAAAAAGTCATCGGGAATTTAAGAAATCGTCAAATAGCGTTCAAGAAATATACATAAATATGCCCTATGATAACACCATCGAAAGCAAAGAGGCTGCAAGCAAGGGTCTCAGTCCATAGGAGGTCATCATCATGTACGAAGACGAAAACAACCTGTATCACTACAGCTATCGCAAGGGCGACGAGCAGAACCCCAACGCCCCGATCGACACGAAGAACTACGCCGAGGACCCGTGGGATAAGAATCCCGGCGGCAGCCCGAAGAAAAAGGGCGGCAGCGGTCTTTCCGGCAAGATCGTGGCGCTGGCGCTGGTGTGCGCGCTCGTCGGCGGCTTCATCGGCGCAGGCGTGAGCGGCGCGACGACCAAGGTGAACAAGACGAGCGTTCAGGTCAGCGACCGCGAGGTCGCGCAGGTGCAGACCGTCAAGGTAGACGGCAAGACGCAGATGTCGATGTCGGAGGTTTACGCCTCAAACGTCAACAGCGTGGTGTCCATCAACGTTTCCGCCACCACGAACTACTTCGGCCAGACCGTGCAGACCGCCGCGAGCGGCACGGGCTTTTTCATCACGGAGGACGGCTACATTCTCACGAACCACCATGTCATCTCCGGTGCGAGCACCGTGAAGGTGACGCTCTACAACGGTGAGACCTACGACGCCAAGGTCATCGGCAGCGATGAGGACTACGACATCGCCGTTCTCAAGATCGACGTGACGGGCGCGACGCCCGTGGTGCTGGGCGATTCGAGCAAGGTCGCCATCGGCGAATCCGTCGCCGCTGTCGGCAACCCGCTCGGCGAGCTGACGTTCTCGATGAGCGAGGGCATCGTCTCCTGCGTCAACCGCGCCATCAATGTTGACGGCACGCCCTTTAACATGATTCAGGTCGACTGCTCCATCAACCCCGGCAACTCCGGCGGCCCGCTCTTCAATAGCTACGGCGAGGTCATCGGCATCGTGTCGGCCAAGTATTCGAGCTACTCGAACACCACCGTGGAGGGCATCGGCTTTGCCATTCCCATCAACGACGTCGTGTCGCTCGTCAAGGACATCATGACCAACGGCTATGTGACCAACAAGGCCTACATGGGCATCACGCCGCAGACGATGACCGCGCAGATGGCGCAGCAGTACCGCTACGACGTGACCGAGGGCGTCTTCGTCTGCTCCGTTGACCCGGACAGCGCCGCCGACAAGGCGGGGCTCAAGCTCGGCGACGTCATCACGAAGATGGACGACAAGGATATTGCATCCTATGAAGACCTCGTCGCGGCCAAGAAGAGCTACAGCGCGGGCGACACCGTGACGCTGACCGTCTACCGCGAGGGTAAGACGATCGAGGTAGAGCTCACCTTCGATGCAGCCCCCGAGACGACGGAGACGAGTTCCTCCGACCAGAGCACCGACAACAGCTACAATGGTAACGGCGGGTACGGCAATGGCGGCAACGGCTACTACTCCAATCCCTGGGATTTCTTCAATAACTTCTTTGGATATAATGGCTAATGCCACTGAAAAAGGAGCCTCTTTTGAGGCTCCTTTTTTCGCGCCCACAGGGCGCGGGTTCAATCGCGGCGCGCACGCCGCGGCACCAAAAGGGGTATTCTCTTTCCGAAGAGAATACCCCTTTTGAATCCCCCAGAGAAAGACGAGGGGCGTCCCCCCTCGACCCCCGACATTGCCGGTCTGGGGCTTGAAGAACTACTCGGCCTGCGGAATCGGGTGCGGTGTACATGGCTTCGCCATAAATCTTCTGCGAGTCGCTACGTCTTGCAACCGCGCCTTACTGTCGTGAGGCGCGTGTGACGTTTGTCCGGCGGCAGACTGCTTACCGAATGCGGCATTGCTGCGCTCGCCGCATTGATGAGTACTCCGGTAGGCGGAAATTAGTCTGTACTACTACGAGACAGGCAGAGCGGCAGCGGATAGTAGAAGC
>ENA-OPSQ01001124-OPSQ01001124.1-human-gut-metagenome-genome-assembly--contig:-NODE-1124-length-19842-cov-3.324506_pt1 | contig 19842 bp, 23 predicted proteins | sample MGYA00241456_ERZ501904 | MGnify/ENA primary metagenome ERZ501904 (study PRJEB25962, sample SAMEA2042452) | human gut metagenome | biome: human gut; feature: human-associated habitat; material: faeces...
TGAGGTTGGAAAGAATTATAATTTACTTAAAAATGAAGAAAGTAGGCCGCCACAGTGTCCGGAAGATAAAGAGAGAGCAAATGTGGAGGCATTGGAGCATTTTAAGATGATTCAGCAGAAATAAAAAGAGTCTGATAAATCGCAGTTTATATAGATGTAAATGTTTTTTCTTACAATGGAAAAGGAGATGATTGATAAATGAGAATTGGAGCGTATCAATTTGCGGTATCTGGAAATGTAAATGAGAATTATAATGAAATAGAAAAAGCGATATATTTAGCAAAACATAAAGATGTTCAATTGCTAATATTTCCAGAATGTTCATTAACAGGATATCCACCTAGAGATATATCAAATTCATCATGTGTCGATTTTAACCTTGTGCAGTCAATGTGTGATAGACTTCAATCGGTAGCGGACCAAAATGATATTTCTTTTATTGTCGGAACCATATTTAAAGAAAAAGAAATATATAATAGAGCATTACTGTTTCAGCCTAATAAACAAATCAAGTCTTATGACAAGCGTGCTTTATGGGGCTGGGATAATGATAATTTCGCAAAAGGGAATAGTGATGGAATATTTGAGATAAATGGGGTTGTATTTGGAATTAGAATTTGTTTTGAAATAAGATTTCCTGAATTTTTCAGAGAATTGTATAAAAGAAATACAGACATAAATGTGGTTTTGTTTTATGATGTAGCGGATATGGATGATAAGGAACGATATAGTATGATCAGAGGTCATCTGCAAACTCGTGCAGTTGAAAATGTTACTACTACTATTTCAGTAAATGCTACTTCGCCTTTTCAAACGGCACCGACAATGATTTTTGGAAAATCTGGTCAATGTATTAAAGAATGTATTAGGAATAAATCTGAACTATTGATTTATGATTTTGAAAAGACAATTAATGATTTCGGGGAAAATGGAAGAGTATCCATATCTGATTTATTGATTAAGTAGAATATAATTATTGTTGTACTAAGAAAAAATTAGATAACTTCCCGTTTGACGAGAAGGTACTTTACATGAAAAAGAGTATATGAAGGAGGAAAAATGATAGCATGGAAATCAAATTATACGAAGACAGATACAGGGACGATATGATTTTCATGGTTTTGCAGGTCAAGGACGCGCTTGGAAGAATACCGAGTATCAACGAAGACCTGCTCGATATCAAAAAGAATTACTTTGACCGTGGGGATATGTTCTGGATCGCGGCGGATGATAACGACAGGGTGATCGGCTGCGGCGGGTATTCGAGGATTGAAGGAACGAATGAAGCGTTTATTCATCGGCTGTATATAAAGGCATCGGAAAAGCGCAAGGGCATCGGTTCGGCTCTGCTTGAAACTATTGAGGCGGGAATGCGCGGCAACGGCATTACGGCAGCGCGGGTGCATCTCGGCGATCCGCCGGAGCAGTGGTTTGAGTCCTATTCATTCTATCCGAAGCACGGGTATGCCGAATACGAGCCGCAGTATATGAGAAAGGCATTATAAAGACAAGTAGGAGTTTAAAGGGGAGAAAATATGAATAAAGCAGGAACGCAAAGAATAGAAACCGATAGATTGATACTTCGAAGATTCAGATTAGAGGATGCAGAGGATATGTATGCAAATTGGGCATCTGATCCCGAAGTTGCGAGATTCCTGACATGGCCGACGCATTCGAGCGTTGAAGTGACAAAGAGCCTTCTCGCCGATTGGATACCCGGATATGAAGATGGCGGATACTTTAATTGGGTTATGGAGTATAAAGAAACAGGAAAGGCTATTGGTAATATTTCTGTTGTAAAGCTTAATGAGAATACAAAGGCTGCTGACATGGGTTATTGTATGAGCCGGGCGTACTGGGGGCAGGGATTAATGCCTGAAGCATTAAATGCCGTGATGGATTATCTTTTTGATGTTGTCGGACTAAATCGTATTGCCGCCTGTCATGATGCAAACAATCCAAAATCAGGACGCGTTATGGAAAAAGCCGGAATGAAACGGGAAGGTATTCTTAGAGCTGCCGGAAAGAACAACCTCGGAATCTGTGACGAGGTGTGGTATGCGATGATTCGAAATGACAGAAAGAAATGAAGAATCGATTTTTTGTTACAGAAAAACAATGAACAAATTTCACTTTGCCGAGGCAATGAAGTCGATCCGAGTGCCTTGACTTAGCCGCTCGACGGCATATTCCTGACGGGGAGAGTGTGCGGACAGCGTGAATATGCTTCTTTTTATTCACACTAAAGAAGAATACAAAACAGCAGACAGAATCGTAAAAAGATGTTCGCGATAAGCTCAAAATCCGGCCGACACACAAAACCGCATAAAAGACGGGCACCGTGAAAACGGTGCCCGTAGTTTTATCTTGTCTCATCCATCCAATCGGACAGGCGCGTCATGCTTTTTTCGCTGACGACAGCATAGAGAATATCGCCCTCACGGAACATATAATCTGGATGCACATTGTCTGTCAAATTTCCGTTGTTTTCTATAGCGATTATGTTTACTCCGAACCTTCCCCGCATATCGGCGGACATTATCGTCATTCCGACGATCTTACGCGGAACTTCAAGCTTAAGGAGATTCAGCTTTCGGCTCAGCTGAACAAAGTCCAGCATATTGGGAGTTTCCAGTTTGTGGGCGAGTCTGACTGCCATATCCCTCTCGGGGTAGACGACTTCTGCGCCGAGCTTCTTGAGTATCTCGCCCTGCTCGGCGCTCGCGGCCTTTGATATGACCGTCGGCACACCGAGAGAGACAACGTTGAGAGTAGTCAGAATCGAGGTGTCCATCTTTTCTCCGATGCAGACCACCACGACGTCGCAGTTTTGTATTCCGGTCTCTGAGAGAGTCTTTTTGTCAAAGCTGCTGACGACAAAGGCGTTCTCCGTGTATTCGCGCATCTCGCGCACCTTTTCCTCGTTTCCATCGATTACGAGCGGCTCCGCGCCCGATTTCGCAAGCTCCACAGCCAGAGCAGAGCCGAAGCGCCCGAGTCCGATTATTCCGTAAGATTTGCTGTCGCTTTTTGATTTTTTAAACATCTTTGTCCTCCGTTCTCAGCCTATGGCTATGTTTCCGTCGGGATATTTTATTCGATCTCCGTTTGTGAAGTACCAGAGAGTCGCTATTGTAAGCGGCCCCAAGCGGCCGATATACATCATGACTATTGATGTAAGCTTGCTCGCGGTGCAGAGTCCCGTGGTTATCCCGGTAGTGAGTCCCACCGTGCCGAACGCGCTCGTCATCTCGAACAAGGCATCCCTTATTGCTATATCCGGCTCAAAGGCGCAGAGCATAAACGTTCCCACTGCTATCACACTTATACCCATGACCGCTATGACCGACGCTTTGCGGAACACACCGTGCGGCACAGAATAGTGAAAAGCCTTTCCCGAGGTGTTTGTTGCGGCGGTCTTTATGCCCTGGATCAGCGCAAACAGCGTGCTCGTCTTTATACCGCCGCCGGTGGAGCCGGGCGACGCGCCGACGAACATAAGAAATATCATAACGAGCAGTCCCGCGTTTGAAAATTCGCCGAGCGAATATGTCGAGAAGCCCGCCGTCCTCGCGGTCACGCTGTTGAACAGGGCTCCTATCCACGGCATATTCTCGGTAATTCTGAAAATCACCGCGCCGCCGACCGTCAGTGCAACGCTCATCGTGAGCACTACTTTTGTGTGCATGGAAAATCTGCGCCAGCGAAATCGCTTTTCGACAATCTCGCGGATAACGAGAAAGCCGATTCCGCCGAAGAATATCAAAAGGCAGGTCACGAGATTTAAGAACACATCCTCTTTGTAGGCGGAGAGGCTTTGGAAGTTTCCGAGGATGTCGAAGCCGGAGTTGTTGAACGCGGCGACGGAGTGAAAAAAGCTTATTCCGAGAGCTTTGAGCGGCGGGTAATCGCGCACGAAAACAATGAAGCTCAGCGCCGCACCGACAAGCTCAAATGCCGCCGTAGTCAAAAACACGCTTTTTATAAATTTTACTATTCCCTTCCCTGAGTCGAGATTCATCGCATCGCGCAGAACACGCCGACCTTTCAGATTTATCCTCTTTCCGACCGCTAAGATAACGCCCGCGCCCATTGACGCGACTCCGAGTCCGCCTATCTGTATCAGTGCCGCAACAACGAACTGACCGAACGCGGTGAACGTGTCCCCTATATCGACGGTCACGAGTCCCGTCACGCAGACGGCGCTCGCCGAAGTGTAAAGCGCGTCTATGTATTTTAAGCCTACGCCGTTTTGCACGCTGCACGGCAGCATCAGCAGACCCGAGCCTATAAATATCGTGGCTGCAAAACCGAGCGCAATTATTCTTGCAGGCGACATTCTTTTTAACAGCTTTCTCATAATTCACCTCGTATCCCGTAAAAAAGACCTTCGGCAGAATCGGTCTGCCAAAGGTCTTGCTTCATTCACGGCCAACGCCGCCAATGTCCGCTGCCAGCACAGCTCCTGTGCGGTTGGTGACAGGCGGATGGATAACCCATAGCTACTCCCCATTGGTTGTGGCTTAATTATATCCCTTTGCGGGCGAAAGTCAATATATTTATGAAAAAATTATCCGACATTAAAGGCAGAAAAAGGTCTGCCGAGCTAATCGACAGACCCATGTCTTTATGAAATTCCTATTAATAAACGAAGGTGTACTGCTGCTGCCATGTGCCGGTGAAGTCGGCGTCGATGGAGATGCCCTTCTTGAGCTTGCAGACAACGTTTGCGGGCTCGCTGACGTTGATGCTCGCAAGAGTGCCGTTCGCGTTGAGCACGAAAGTGAATGTGCCGCTCTGATAGTTGACCTTGGTGCTGACAGGCTCAAACGGTCCGAAGGAATCCTTCGTCAGCGAGAGAGTGTCGAAGCAGGAGCCGTGGTGCTTGGGAACATATGTAAGTCCCTCGCCGCTCTCGGTAACGAGAGTGATGCTGACCTTCCAGCCGCTGCCCTGCTTGACGCAGGAAGCAGACTTGACGCCTGCGGGATCGACATTATAGGAAGCGCGCTTTGCCGCGGGCAGGAAGCTTGCAAGAGTTGTGCCGTCGGAAGCCTTGCCGCCGTTGAAGGTCTTGTTGTCGGTCTTCGGATAGTCGTTGGGAAGCAGGGGCTCTGCGATGCCCGCGATAGCCGAACCACCGGTGATACTGTTGATCTTCGAGGTAGTGCCCTGGACTCTCTTGACAGAGACCTTGCCGGTGTAGCTCTTCATAGCCGAAGCGTACTTGTTGAAGAACGCAACGATCTCAGCCTTGCTGCCGTTGACGGGAGCCTTGATTTCGTCTGCGGGCTTGTTGCCCTGCTGGCCGCCCTGAGAACCGCCCTGCTGACCCTGAGTAGCCGCCTCGCTGCCGCCCTCGGAGGGTGCGACTGCCGTGCTGTCGTCAGCGTTGCTCTCTGCCGCGTTGCTCTCCGCGTCGCCCGTCTGGGTGTCCTGAACGTCTGCGTTCGCGTCCTGCGAGCTCTCAGCCGTTGTGTCTTTGTTGTCATCTTTGCTCTTGCACGCCGCAAACGCAAATATCATAGCGAGCGCGAGCAGGATAGCAATAATCCTCTTCATAGTTTGTCTCCTTTCATCTTTCGGCAGAGCATCCTCTGCCATGCTACGATTCAAGTTTACTTTATGTTTATTCGTTTGTCAAGAGAATAAACTTTATTTTATATTTCCATAATTTCCATAATTTTTTATCGATTTTTGTGCACTATATATTATATTCGTTCTTTATACAATATATAATAATCCGCCGCATACCGGGCACACTATACAGCGAAAAAGAACAGAAAGGGTGTATAAAATGAGCAAAGACACACTTGAGCTGCTGCGTGAATGCGACAGCGGAATAAAGATGGCGGTCGGCAGCATTGACGAAGTGAGCGGACACATAAAGGACGAGGATCTCAAAAACCTGCTCGAGAAGAGCAAGGAGGAGCACAGCCAGCTCGGCGGTACGATAAAAGAACAGCTGGCATCGCTCGGCGACGACGGCAAAGACCCGGGGATAATGGCGAAGAGCATGTCTTGGATAAAAACTAATGTCAAGCTCGGCATGAACGACTCGGACAGGACTGTCGCCGGTCTGATGACCGACGGGTGCGACATGGGCATAAAGAGCCTGACCCGATACCTCAACGAATACAAAGGCGCGGACGGCGCTTCGCGCAGCACGGCACGCCGCCTAATCGGCATAGAAGAGGATCTTCTCTGCGGACTCAGACCGTATCTGTGATATATTTATTTGCAGGACGGCAGCATTATTTTATAAAATCACGCCCACCGCGGCGCTTCGGACGAAGCTGCTGCGATGGGCTGTTTCGTCATATCCCGCAACAAAAAAATATCCCGCAACCTGAAAATATTTATACGCTGCAAATTAAAAAACGGCACTCCCGATTGAGAGTGCCGCTATGTATTTTAATTATTTGAGCATGCCGTGCTCTTTGGCGTATTCGTAATATGCCTCGATGCTGCGTCTTCTCGCCTCATTGACGCTCGAACCGGTTCTGGTGACGGTCGTCATCGGGATACCCTGCAGGCTGACGAGATACTTTGCGCTCGCGTTGAAGCCGCTGTCGATAGCGTTGTCGAGCAGGATTATCTCGTTGAAAGTCTCTCTCGCCTTGGCTATGTCCTTCTCGACGAAGAACTCGTCATACATCTTGCGGAACAGATTTGCGCCGCAGGAGGTCGGGGTTGCGCACACGCCGCGCGCGCCCGCCATATATGCATCAAACAGCAGCGGGATGTTCGCCTGGAGCACTGCGGAATCGCCCTGAACGGCGATTTTGTCCTTTATTCCCGCCATGGTGCAGGTGGTGTCCTTTATTCCGTGGAATCTGCCGGTCTTGACCAGCTCGCCGTATGCCTTGCCGGACATATTGCACGGCTGCATTCCCGGGAACTCATAGAGAATTATCGGCAGAGTAGTACATCCCGCGAGCTCGCTGAGATATTCGACAAGTCTCTCGTCGTTATCGGCATAGCCCTTTGAGACGAAAACGAGTCCGTCAACGCCGGTCTGCTCCATGCGCTTGACCTCTTCGACCTGCATATGCCATGTCGGCTCAAGGTTCGCCGTGGCGACGACCTCTGCGCTGCCGGAGTGCTTTGCGGCGATAGTCGCGCACTTGACTCTCTCCTCGGGAGTGAGCGTCGTCATCTCGGAGCTTCCGCAGACGGAGAACAGATGATGGGTTCCTCTCTCGACCTGCCACTCGACATACTGCGCGTAGACATCGTAATCTATCGACTTATCCTCTTTGAACGGGGTGAGCAGGAGGGAATAAACTCCCCTGTAGCTCTCAGGCTTATCAGTAAACATTGTTTCCACCTTCCGGATATTGTTTTTTCCAACGCTGATATCTTACTCCACAATGCACAAAAATGCAATAGAAAAAGGCTAATTGTTGCATTTGCTCTTGAAAAAACTACGGATTTCGATATAATTATTATTGATATTTATGCCGCCCGATGCGGCTTCGATTTTTTTACAAAAGGAGCAGATAAATGAAAAAACGCAGCATGGTATGCCGACTCGGGAAGTTTCCCCAGCTGACGAGAACGGTATTCACCTCCGCCGACGGTCTCGCGTCGGACAACATAACCGCGCTCTGCTACGGCGCGGACAACTGCCTCTATGTCGGAACGGACAGAGGTCTTTCAAAGATAGACGGAAAGAAAATAACCACGGTCGATATCGGCATTGAAAACGCGCCGATATCCATGCTCTTCTGCGCAAACGACGGGCATATCTTCGTCGGCACGGGCAAGAGCGTAATCGAGCTCAGCGGCAAAAAAATTATAGCGTCCCGCGAGTTCTCGTCCGACGCCGTCGCAATGAAGCAGGGCTGCGACAACGTCACATGGATTCTCACAAAGACCGTTCTCTACCGCTTCCCGCAGGGGGCTAAAGAATTCGATCTTAAAATCGGCGTGCCCGGCAAGGGCAGCTGCATCGCCGTTTTCGGCAACAACAAAGTCTATGTCGGAACCGAGAGCGACGGTCTCCACGCGCTCGTCGGCAAGAGATGGCACTGGTCGGAGCTCATGGAGGGCGTGACCGGAATACTCAGCAACAACATATCCTGCCTCGACATTGACCCCGCGGGCGATGTCTGGATAGGCACGGACAAGGGCGTCTGCGTCTACGACGACAACAGCTACTGGCTCGACAATTCGAAGATAACCGGTCTGCCCAATGGCGAGATAACCGGCATGGTGACCGACAGCGAGGGCAGAAGATACTTCACGACCTCCTGCGGTCTCATAATCCTCCACAATGGCAAGCTCTCATATTACGGCTACAAGCGCTGGCTGCCCGACATGCACGCGACCGGCATCGTCCTCTCGCCCGACGGCAGCTTCTGCGTCTCCACCGCCTCCGGCGGCATCAGCGTTTTCAAGACTGAGATGATGACGCTCGAAGAGAAGGCAAAGAGACTTCGCGCATTCAGCGAGAAATACAACGTCCGCAAGGACGGCTTCGTGCTCGAGCGCGCACTTGAGCATGAGGGCGTTGTGTCCGAAAATGAAGGCTATGTCTGCACCGGCGACAACGACGGACTCTGGACGGGGCTTTATCTCGGCGCGCTGTGCTTTGAATACGCCTGCACCAAGGACCCGGAGGTTCGCGCCGCGGCTCACCGCTCGCTGCTCGCGATGATAAAGCTCACCGAGATAACGGGCATTGAGGGCTTCACCGCCCGCTCGATAAGATACATCGACGAAGCCGGCTACGGCACGGGCGTGCGCCACGAATGGCATCACACCGCCGACAAGGACGGCAACGAGCTCGAGTGGCTCGGCGAGACCTCGTCCGACGAGATGGTCGGTCATTTCTACGCATACTCGAACTACTTCGATCTCGTCGCGGACGATGAGGAGAAGAAGCTGATAGCCTCCGTTGTCAAAAAGATTCTCGACCATATTCTCGACAACAAGTTCAGACTCGTTGACACCGACGGCGTGCCGACCACATGGGCAAACTGGGACCCCGATCTGCTCAACAACGACCACAAGTGGATATACGAAAAAGGCACGAACTCGCTTCAGATTCTGACCTTCCTCAAGGCGGGATATCATATCACCGGCGATAAGAGATACGAAGATGCGTTTGAATATCTCATCAGGGACAAGCACTTCGCCATGAACCTCATGCAGTACAAAATCCTTGACGGCCACCTGCTCCACATTGATGACAACCACGATTTCCTCATGATATCGCTGCTCATGCGCTATGTTGACGACCCGAAGCTTCGCTCCGTGTTCGCCATGGGTCTGACGCATCACTGGGACGACGAAAAGGCGGAGCACAACGCGTTCTTCAACTTCGTCTACGGCGCATGCACGGGCGAGCAGTGCGACATTGAGACTTCCGTAGACGAGCTTGCGGACTACCCGATGGATCAAATTCTCTGGACGCTCTACAACAGCTGGCGCGATCTCGACTGGGACATGCGCCCGACAGAGGTCGGCATGATCCCGCAGCTCTATCACCCGCTCCCGGCGCCCGAGATACGCATTAACAGCTGCGACAGCAACCGTTTCATCGCGGACTCCGGCATCGCCGGCGAAGCCGAGCGCCTGTTCACGAAATCGGACGACCCGACGGCGTTCACGATGTTCCCCGGCACGGGCGACGACCACGGAATGTATCTCATGGCGTGCACGAACTACACCCACCCCTACTGGTTCGCGCGCTACTACGGACTCATCGAAGAGGCGGAATAAAATATAAAGCAAAGCAAAAATCCTACCCGGGAGGATAACTTCCAATAAGACAGTATGAGAACATTACTGACATAGGGTAGCTGCCGTGCAGGAGTGCGACAAGAAAAATTGGCGATACTTGGTTTTCATAACCAAGTATCGCCTTTTTCTATCTTTAACAGAATGTTTGAATCTTATTGGAGGTACATATGATGCAGGAACTGAGCTATATTCGTTGCGGTGATTACTATATTCCCGATATTCGCTTACCGAAGGAAACCAGACCTATTGGTCGTTGGGGGCGTATGCACAGAGATTATATCAAGGAGCACAACCCCATCCGCTTCAATGATCTATGTCTTAACGGCGAATTATGGACGTATCTGGCGGATTTGAACGAGCAGGCACAGAACCGCCTTGAACTTATCATCGAGCAGATGAAGTCATCCGAGGGCGTGACAGAAGAACTGAAATCCGCTGATCAGATGGCATGGGTTGGAGCCATGAACAACATCCGTAACCGAGCCGAGGAAATTATCCTCCGAGAAATGATCTACGAGGAGGATGCGGTATGAGAATCCTTGAAGAATTTTGGTATGGCAACATTGAGCCTACTGAGTACGATACATCCTCTTGCAAAGAATATAAGAAGCTACTGGAGCTGATTTGTAGGAACGAGGAAAAGCTCAAAGCCACCATGACAGACGAACAGAAAGATCTGTTTGAGAAATACACCGATTGCGTGCGAGAGCATCAAACCAATACAGACTGCTTGATCTTTAAGAATGGATTTAGGCTTGGTGCAAGAATGATGTTAGAGGTCATGGGAGAATAAATTTGCATCACAAATAAAATCAGGTGCCTATGCGGCTGCATAGGCACCTTTCCGTTAATGCGCTTTCACTTTGTGGTTGGCCAGAGTCTTCCCGGCTTTGCTCTTTGCAGACTTAGAAGAACTTTTAGACGCCAAGGTCTTACCGGCTTTACCAACCTTTCCACCATGATGTACAGCCATGATATTCACCTCCCTCAATTAACCCTTCGGCGGGCAAGGATCGTTCCCGTGGCTGTCTGCGGATTGGATACGTCCGTTCATACCGTGAATAACGAATTCAGTGCCCTGATTTCGGCTGATTTGTCTTCCTGCGTTTACGGCCTGTTCCTTGGTTGCAAAATGGCCGCTGGAACGCTGAGCGCCGCTACGCTTCACATCCCAACCTCCGTTGGGATTGTGAACGACATGATGAGAAGAACGTGCCATATTAATTACCCCCTATGTGCTTTCGGACAGCAGGTTGCACATCCGTCCGCATCAAAATAGATTTTCTTTGCCTGAGCAACAGCTTCCACTTCGCTTGCAAAATAGCCAACATACTGTGTGCTGCGGATGCCAAGCTGAGCTGCGTGCTCCTTGGTGTGGACTTCATGATGAAGTCCAGGATTCAGGGTCTGATTGTTGTTGATATAGTAGTGTTTATACATAATTTGACTCCTTTCGGCTTGACGGAACAAGCCAGTCGTGATATTTTGGTAACGTACACATTGGGAATGAGCGGTTAATCTGTTGCAGCAGATTGCCGCTCTTTTTATTTGCGCATAAGACATCACCTCCTTTGATGTTCGCGTATTCGCCTGTTCGCTTTTTTCTAACACCCGACCTGTATTTAAGGGAATCGGAAGATTCCCTTAAATTGAGATTTTTAGTTGAATAGGGGGTGCATCAAATGTGATCATCTTCAGCGAGTTCAAGCGATAGCGCATAGCCTGTTTAGACACGCTGAATGCAGCTGCCATGTCACAGATAATACTCTCTACCATGTAGTCACACGGAAGTGGGTATTTTGAGCCCAAGTTGCTGCTTCGCTTTTTGAACTCGTCTCGAACCACATTCTGCGGCATCAAGAACGCCGCTGCACACGCATTCGCCTGATACTCGATAAAATCCAGCGACGTTTTCAGACTTTTTTTCCCGTTTAATGCTCCCTGCGTTGTACTGTGAATATAGTCAGGGGGATCACGGCGAAAACAGTTCTTGTGCAGGACTTGGTGAAACACTTCGTGCATCACGGTGAAGTTTTCACGCCCTCTATTATTCCCCTCAGTCAGAGTAGCATCGATGAGAATGCTCCCCTTGGAAAGATACAGCTTTGAAGGGAGCATACCCTCTCGATAGCAGGGTTCAGGCCACACCCACACATAGCCAGCATTGAAAGCGGTTGCTCCGAGGATAGACTGGTCTGGGGTGATATACTTCCAATCATAGTCAACACCCAGACACTTTTCAATGACGGCATAGACATCAATGGGCTTCGGTTTTCTTAACCGTTCAGGGTCAAATTGGGTCAAAAGCTTTTCGGCTTCGTTTTCCAACTGATGCGCAGAGTAGTTGTAATGGATCACGCTTATTTCTTACCTCGCTCTTGTTCCTCCATCATCTCAATGACCTTCTGCCATACTTCACTGGAGGCATTGTTGTCACGTGCCATACGAAGCGCAACACGGACATGCTCATTCCCCATGATGTACTCCGGCAGATCGGGAGATACCGTATTCTCCTTTTCGCCTGCGGCTAGATCAAACATGGTGTTGGTTTCTTCTTCGGACAGACACAGAATACGGGCCAATTCATACAGCTTGTCTTTGTCAGGGGGATAGCGGTTCCCCTTTTCAATGTCGCTCATGTATGCCGGTACAATCCCTAATTCGGCAGCCAGTCCACGTAGTGTCAGTCCACGGGATTTTCGCTTTTCAGCGATGAATTCTCCGAACTTGCCATTCATAGTCCTTTCCTCCTTAACAGAAATAAGCGTGTTCGCTAATTCCTAACACTATTATATGCAACGATGTAGAGAAAGTCAACAGCTATTTTTGAGAACTTTTTCAAAAGACCACATCAGCACTTTCATTTTTTGATGTCTTGTTATATAATTAAATCAGAAATCTAATTTTTAGATATTTGATTTATTCGGGAAGGGAGACAGACATGGCTGTATCGTATAAAAAGCTTTGGAAACTGTTGATTGACAGGGATATGACGAAAACGATGCTCCGTAAAGAAGCTGGAATTACAACCGCAGCACTTGCGAAACTTGGTAAGAATGAAAATGTCAACACTGAGGTGCTTGTGAAGATCTGCAACACTCTGAAGTGCGACATCTCCGATATTATGGAACTTACGAATGAAAGGACAGAACAATAATGGAAAAAGCAAACTTTGGTCAGATCGTTTCCTTTTTGTTTGGAATCGCAAATGACTGTCTCGTAGATACATATGATGTAGGCGACTACAGAAAGATTATTCTGCCTATGATGGTTATCCGCCGTTTTGATGCGGTTTTGGAACCCACTAAGGAGAAAGTTTTGAAAATGAAGGAGCAGCTGGATGCTGCTGGTATTACCGATCAGGACGAAGCCCTGTGCAGCGTAGCGGGAGAAGCTTTTTGTAATAGTTCCCCCTATACCCTGTCAGATCTGAAATCCCGTACTAATCAGCAACAGCTGAAATCCGACTTTATCCTTTACCTGAACGGTTTTTCTCAGAATGTGCAGGATATTATCAAGCGCTTTGAATTCAGAAATCAGATTGACAAACTCTCTGAGCATGACATTCTGGGCCTGCTGATCAGCAAGTTTACGGATTCCTCTGTGAACCTGTCTAATCGCCCGATTTATGATGCCAAGGGTAATCTTGTGCAGCCCGCACTGGACAATCACACTATGGGAACGGTGTTTGAAGAGGTCATCCGCAAGTTTAATGAGGAAACCAACATTACCGATGCAGGACGTCACTTCACTCCTCGTGATATCGTGGAACTGATTACCGATCTGGCATTTGTTCCTGTAAAAGGCAAAATTCAGAGCACAACCTACCGTATCTATGACGGAGCCTGCGGTACAGGCGGCATGCTGACGGTTGCCGAAGGTAGAATGCAAGAAATGGCTAAGGAATTCGGAAAGAATGTTTCTATCCATCTGTACGGTCAGGAGAACTCCGACGAAACCTATGCTATCGCTCGAAGTGATATGCTGGTTAAGGGCGAGGGTGTACAGGCAAACAATATCTTCTTCGGATCTACCATCTCCAACGATGGTTTCTCTGGCGAAACCTTTGACTTTATGCTTTCCAATCCTCCGTTCGGTACACCTTGGAAAACAGATCTAAAGGCATGGGGCGATATTAAAAAGGATGAAATTACCGATACCCGTTTCCGTGTGAACTATAAGGGTGAAGACTTCTCACTGATTCCCGATATTGGAGATCCTCAGATGCTGTTTCTTGCCAATAACATTAGCAAAATGAAGAAGAATACCGTTCTGGGTAGCCGCATCGTGGAAGTACATAACAGTTCTTCGTTATCTACTGGCAAAGCAGGTTCTGGACCAAGTAATTTGCGTCAATATATTATTGAACAAGATATGTTGGAAGCGATTGTGGCACTTCCAGAAGAAATGTTTTACAACACACCAATCACTACTTATATTTGGGTTCTCACCAATAAGAAAGATGTGAAGCGCAAAGGAAAGGTTCAGCTGATTGATGCAACGAAGATTAAGACAAGTCTTCGAAAGAATCTTGGCAATAAGAAATTTGAGATTTCTAAAGAGTTAAGGAGTAAAATTCTTGATATATATATGGGCTTTGATCAGGCTGATAGTAAATTAAGTAAAATTGTTGACAATAGTGACTTCGGCTACTGGGAAGTGCCCATAATGCACCCTTTGTACGACGAAAATGGCAAAATTGTAGTTGAGACGAAGGGGAAAAACAAAGGAAAACCAAAGGCAGATAAGGATTTGACAGATAAGAACAGAGTACAGTTCTCTTACGCGGGAGGCGTTGAAGCATTTTATTCTGAAGAAGTTAAGCCGTATTCTCCAGATGCATGGATTGATTGGGACAACATAAAAATTGGCTATGATATCAGCTTTACTAAGTATTTCTATGATCCGGAGGATTTGAGAGATGCGCTTGATATTGTTTCCGACCTAAACAACATTCATAGTGAATCAACCCAAACTCTCGAAAAAATAATTGAACACGCAAAAGGAAATGCTGTTCTTCAAACAACTAATATGAAGGATAGTGGAAATAAATGGTTAGGGAAAATTCCTGCTCATTGGGATTTGGTTTACTTATGGCAAATTTGTGCGGAGCAGAAAAATAAAAATAGTCAAAATCAAGAGAACAATGTGTTATCTTTGAGTCACGGAAATATTATTAGGAAAAAAGATTTGAATTATGGTTTAGTTCCTAAAGATTATGTGGGGTATCAGATTGTTGAGCCTGGTAACATAATTTTAAGACTAACAGACTTACAAAATGATCAAAAGAGCTTGCGAACAGCATTAGTTAGGGAAAAAGGGATAATCACCTCTGCTTATGTGTGTTTGAAAACCACTCAAAATCCACGATTTATCCAACTAATTTTGCATGTATACGACATAAACAAATACTTCTACGGCCTGGGTGGTGGAGTTAGGCAATCTATCGGATACCAAGAACTTAAAAATATGGTGATTCCGATTCCACCAGAGGAAGAACAGAAGAAAATAGTTGATTTCGTGGATACAAAATGTGCTTCAGTAGGCTTTGAAATTGATCGGATGATCGAACAATTAAAACAAGAAATCGCTTTGCTTGGGCAATACAAAACGCAAATGGCAGCAGACATCATTACTGGAAGAACGAATCTTTCTGAAATTGATTACGCTCTTATATCTGATGTTCCAACAGATCATACGGAGGAGGTGGCAGAGGATGCCGAGTAATACAAAGGAAAATGGTTTTGAAACCTTGATTGTGGATACTCTGGTAAACAGCAATGGCTATGAACAAGGGATCACAACCGAGTACAACAAGCAATATGCCATCGATGAGGACAGACTGTTCCGTTTTCTGATGTCTACCCAGAAAAAAGCAATGGATGAGCTGCACATTCTGGACAGTGATTTGGAAAAAGACCGCTTCTTCAAGCAGCTGGATAAGAAGCTGAAAAGCGATGGTGTTATAGAGCTGCTTCGCAAAGGATTGCGTTATAAGCATCTGCGTTTGGACTTGTTCTATGTTCGCCCTTCTGTTCATAATCCAGAAGCCGCTGCATTGTACGAAAAGAATATTTTTAGCGTTACCCGGCAACTGCAATATTCCAGCTTTAATCCCCGTCTGGCTCTGGATGTGTGCGCTTTTATCAATGGTCTGCCAGTAATCACTATGGAGCTAAAAAATCAGCTTACCAAACAGAATGTGTTTGATGCGGTAGAACAGTATAAAAATGACCGTACTCCAGATGAGGTGCTGTTTAGTTTCAAGCGTTGTATTGTTCACTTTGCTGTCGATGATAACGAGATAAGAATGTGTACGGAGCTGAAAGGAAAAAAGTCTTGGTTCCTGCCATTTAACAAAGGATTTAATAACGGTGCAGGCAACCCGCCAAATCCAAACGGTATCAAAACCGATTACCTTTGGAAAGAGATTTTGACCAAGGATGAGCTGTCCAATATTATTGAAAACTATGCTCAAGTCATTGCTGAAAAAGATGAGGATACTGGCGTCACCAAGTATAAGCAGGTGTTCCCTCGCTATCATCAGCTTTCGGTGGTGAAGTCTCTGCTCAGTGATGCAAAGCGTGACGGTGTTGGTGGGCGCTATTTGATTCAGCACAGCGCCGGTTCCGGTAAGTCCAATTCTATTGCATGGCTGGCACATCAGCTCGTTACGCTGAAAAACGACAGCGGAAAAGAAATTTTTGATACGGTTATCGTCGTGACTGACCGTATCAATCTGGACAAGCAGATCAAGGATACCATCAAACAGTTTATGCAGGTATCTGCAACCGTTGGTTGGGCAAAGAGTGCCGGTGAGCTGAAGCAGCTCCTGAACGAAGGCAAGAAAATCATTATTACCATCGTCCATAAGTTCCAGTTCATTCTGGATGATATTGGCGAGGTACATAAGGATAAAAACTTTGCTATTCTGATTGACGAAGCCCATTCCAGCCAGAACGGAAGTCTGTCTGCAAAGATGAACATGGTGCTCTCTGGTAGCGTCTATGATGATGAAGATGATCTGGAAGACAAGATCAATACAATCATCGAGGGTCGCAAGATGGTAAAGAATGCAAGCTATTTTGCGTTTACCGCAACACCGAAGAATAAAACTTTGGAAATGTTCGGCAAGAAGAAACGCTTGCCTGATGGAACAACGAAGCCAGAGCCGCATTATGTATACACGATGAAGCAAGCCATTGAGGAAGGTTTCATCATGGACGTACTGCGCCATTTTACCCCGGTACAGAGCTACTATAAGTTGGCAAAGACCATTGAGGATGATCCGAAGTTCGATAAGAAACGAGCACAGCGTTTGCTTCGTTACTATGTGGAATCCAACCAGTATGCTATCCATGAAAAAGCTAACATTATGGTAGAGCATTTCCATACGGAAGTGATTGCCAAAGGAAAAGTCGGTGGTAAGGCCAGGGCTATGGTTATCACCAGTTCCATTAAACGTGCTATTGAGTATTACAAAGCGGTTTCCAAGCTGTTGGAAGAACGCAAGAGCCCGTTTAAGGCGATTGTGGCATTCTCCGGTTCTGTTGAGTATGAGGGCAAACATGTTACAGAAGCAGATCTGAATGGATTCCCGAGTGCCAAGATTGAGAAAACCTTTAAAGGCGATCCGTATCGCATTCTCATTGTCGCTAACAAATTCCAAACCGGTTTTGACGAGCCACTGCTACATACGATGTATGTGGACAAGGGATTGGCGGATATTAAGGCGGTCCAGACATTGTCTCGTCTGAACAGAAGTCATCCTGACAAGAAAGACACATTTATTCTGGACTTTGTAAACGAGCCCGGGGTCATCAAAGAAGCCTTTGACAGATACTATAAAACCACGATTCTTTCTGGCGAGACCGATGTGAATAAGCTGAATGATTTGATTGATACCATGGAATCTATTCAGGTTTACAGCGATGCTGACGTTGATACCTTTGTGGAACGTTATCTGGCAGATGAACCTCGTGATCGCCTTGACCCCATCCTGGATCACTGCGTCGAAGTCTATGAGGGATTGATTATTGAGGATCAGATTGAATTTAAGAGTTGCGCTAAGACTTTTGTACGAACCTATAATTTCCTCTCTGCGATTCTGCCATATGGTAGTGTTCAGTGGGAAAAACTTTCCATCTTCCTTAATTTGTTAATTCCGAAGCTTCCTAAACTGGAAGGGGAGGATTATACGGAAGGATTGTTGGAAGATGTGGATTTGGAAAGTTACCGTGCGGAAGCACAGCAGACTATGAGAATTCAGCTTGAAAATGAAAACGGAGAAATTGATCCCATTCCCGTTAGTACCAGTGTGGGTGTTGATGTACCGGAACTCGATACGCTGACAAACATCTTGAAGGAATTCCATGATATCTTCGGTAATATCGAGTGGACAGATGAAGATAAAATCAAAAAGCAGATCAACGATATTATCGAAAGTGTCCGCAGAGATGAGAAGTACAATAATGCGATGCAGTTCTCTGACAAGCAGAATGCCCGTGATGAAAGTGATCGTGCTGCTCATGAAGCGGTCATGAACAGTATGCAGAGCGGACTGGAATTGTTTAGAGAAGTTCAGAACAACCCGTCCTTTAGAAAGTGGCTGTTTGATAGTGCCTTTAATTCAACATATCAAGCGAACCATAATCAGACAAGTTTATAATACGCACTAATGAAGCAGCTTACCACTTTACTGGACGCAAAGTGGTAAGCTGTTTAACTTCTGACCAATTTGGACAGAAGTGTTTTATTATCGTGCGATATCAATCATACTAATTGAATTATTCACGCTTTCGTTATATAATTACCTTTAATATTAGGAGGTGGATTGCCATGGCTGTAACATACAAAAAGTTATTTCACTTGCTGATCGACAAGGGTATGACTAACGCTGAGCTGATGGAGAAAGCAGGCTTTAGTGCTAATATCATTACCCGTATCAAGCGTGACAATTATATTTCTCTCGATAGTATTGAGAAGATTTGCAAAACGCTCAACTGCGGCGTTGACGATATTCTGGAATTTATACCCGATAAAAAAGAAATATAAAGCAAAAGATAAAAAGTGGAGGTAAAGAAGTATGTCACAGTACCTTGTATCAGAAGAACAAGTGAAAAAAGCTCTACAAATAGATTCTTTTAGAAATCTATCGAAAGACAAAATCGTGGAGTTCGCTTCATTGATTCCACACATGGACAAAGACGTTGCTATTGCTATCATCAATCAGTTTCCTGCTTATGTAGAATCTTCTCGTAATATGATTGAGCAGTACAACGCAATGTGCGACAAAGTTCTTCAAAGCAATGATGATAGCCGTAAGGATGCGGTCATGGCTTATAAAACCATTCTGGACGATCTTAGTATTCTGCTCAAGCAGGACGGTATTACGCCAGAACAACAAGAGAAAATTACGGATAAGATGATTCTTGTTGCAGATAAAATTGCCGATCTTCACGAAGATAACCGCAACTTCCTTGAGGGGATCATTAAATATGGAACACCGTTAATCGGGGGTGCATTGTTGTTGGGGGCAGTAATTCTCGGAGTCAATGTTAAAGGAACAAAATTGCCTACCATAAATGGAAAAAAATAATATCCAATCGTAATTGGCTATTGTGTTCGCTAATGAGTTCAGAGAAGAGTTTGGATTGAAAACAAAAATGACTCACGCTGAAAGAAAAGAGCTTGAAGAGTTGGAAGAAAAGCGCAGAAAGCAGGAAGTTCAGCGTCAGAAAAATGCGGCTTTCCAAGACAGAGTCGCTCAGCAGAAAGCAAAGGTTGATGCTCAGAAAGGCAAAATGCCAGAAGCATCTACGCAAAGTGCAGTGACTTCCAAAATGTCTATCAAAGAACAGATGGAGTTGTTACAACAAATTAAGAGTCTGCTGGATGCAGGAGTTTTAACACCCGAAGAATTCGAGAAAAAGAAGCAAGAAATACTGAATAGTTAACTTCGATAATGACTAAGCCAAAGGCGATCAACCGTAAAAAGTTGGTCGCCTTGTTTCGTTATCTACATAGCAGAGCCGACCGCCCATGTCAATGGTCGAGATGAACGGGCTTCGCCCGCCGTTGACATGGGCGCCC
>ENA-OPSQ01001130-OPSQ01001130.1-human-gut-metagenome-genome-assembly--contig:-NODE-1130-length-19742-cov-5.506172_pt1 | contig 19742 bp, 17 predicted proteins | sample MGYA00241456_ERZ501904 | MGnify/ENA primary metagenome ERZ501904 (study PRJEB25962, sample SAMEA2042452) | human gut metagenome | biome: human gut; feature: human-associated habitat; material: faeces...
GGCTTTGCATCCTGCACGGCGTTCTGGGCAGCCGCAGGGGTCACAGCGGCATCTGCCGGTACCGCGTCAGCCTGCACGGCGTCCGGGGTCACGGCGGGGTCTGCCGGGGTCACCTCCGGGGTGGACGGGACGTCCGGGGTGCTGGGCGTGACCCACACGGTTTTGGGCAGCACCACATGCTTGGTCTGGCCGCACTTGTCAATGCTGCAGATGTAGTCGGCGTAGCCGTCCTTATCCGGCGTAGGCTCCACGACCTTGCCCACCAGCTTCCAGTCGTGCAGGTCCTCGTCCTCCAGCTTGGTGGTGTCAAGGTTTTCGTCCATGTACTTGCGGTTGTGGACGACCTTGGTGAGGGTGCCGCCGGTGATTTCGTGGCGATAGGAGGGGATATTATTCAGGGCAGCAGAATCTTTTGTGCTCGGCAGGTTAAGTTTTTTATTTTCATCGGCGACAATACCATTATTGACAATACCATTATTATAGCAATTGACGATGGCAGAGTTGATTTCGCCAAAGTGGGAGGAACCGTCTGCCTTGTAGCTGGCGCTGTCGGCAGGAGCGTACTGATATTCGACCTTGTATGGGTTATAGCTATCAGTTTCAGTTGTGGAACCAATCGCAGGGCCGGAGCCTTTTCCATAAATGTATGCGTTGACAATGGTATCACCGGTGCTGCTATTGATGTTGACGTTACAGGTGGCGGTATGGTCGTCATCGACATTCCAGCTGTGAATTATGCCACCAATCGCAGGGCTGTAGTTACCGGTTCCATCATATTGAGAAGAATACTCAGGATAGTCGGTGCCAAAGGAATTGATCGCATTTACGGTGCCGCCGGTGATGTTGATGGTTGTTGTGGTATCACCGTGACAGCCAGCATTTCCAATTGCGGGATTATCATTGGAAGCAATAGCTGTAACATTGGCATTTTTTTCAATATTGATCGTGAGATCAGAACGGCTGCCATCCCGACCAGTACCAATGGCGCAGCCACTTTGACTGGTTTCTGCATGTACGGTGGCATTTCCGGAAATCGTAATAGTAGTAGGTTCGTTGGAGCGGCCGACTTGATCGCCATTTCCAATCGCAGCGGCAAAAGCAGAATAAGCATCAACAACGGCATCGTCCGTAATGGTGACGCTGTTTCCACTGCCGATACCACCGCCGATCGCAGCACCATCCGGGGAAGCGGCAGTAACATGGGCGTTACCCTTAATGCAGATGTTTTTGCCGGTACCGCCGTAGCCGCCGCCAATGCCGGCGCCGCCATCCCATCCGGCAATGGCTTTGATCTCACCGCCGGTGATGGTAATGTTGGATGTATCACAAAGGTCTGCCGTACCACCGCCGCCGATGGCAGAGGTATCTTTGTAGCCGCCTGCCAGCAGCTTGCCGGTAGTGTCCTCATCGGTACCCTTTGCAGTACCATCATCGTTCACATCGTCTTTGATGGTCAGGGTGCCCTCCTTGCCGTATTTGTCCGCTTTTTCGATGGCGGCGTGTTCGTTTCCCCAATCGTTTTTAACCAAAACGGTATTATTGCCGTTCAGCTCAAGGTTGGTATTGCCGTCGCCCTTTATTTCGATCGCGCCGGACTTGGTTTTAGCAGTGTCAACTTCAATGTCCACATCCTTCAGGGTCACATTGGCGGTGTCGTCCTTATTTTCGGCGGTAATGGTGACGGTGTTGTGGGCGGTCTCGGTCTTGCCGGTGTCTTTGTTTTTGGTGGTCAGGGTGATGTCATCATCCTGACGTTTTTTGATTTCGCCATTGTCGTCCGTCGCATAGGTGCTCTTGGACTCATCCTTCCACTGGGTGATATACTGCTTGCCGCCCTCGGCAAGGATGTCTACACTGCCCTTGTTCAAATCGTAAGTGTCCGCAAAGGCCGCTGTGGCGATGGACGAGACCATGGCCACCAGAGCCGCTGTGGACAGCACCCGCAAGGCAAGCTGTTTTTTCACATTTTTCCGCATTGCAAAACCCTCCAAACAAAAAAACTTGCAGAGACGTGAACGTTACCGTGAACGTTGCCGGGAACGATACCGAAAACCGGCAAAAACCGGATTTCAGGGCAGAAAAACACATAGCCGTGCATTTTCATGCCCGGCGTCTCTTTGCAGCACAAGTATAGTGCTGTGCTGCGGAAAATGTCAAGACAAAATGCTGAATTTTCGGGGGGGGGGTAGGCAATTTTGTGGAATGAGCACAAAATAAGCTGAAAATTTGCGACAGAATGACAGGGCAAACCTGCACAAAAACCGGAAGCAGACGGAAAATAGGTCAAACCTGTACACAAAAAAGAACGACTTTACAGCAGTTTCAAAAGGTTTCGGGCAGGGGTTCGGGCGGAGCGGGCAAGGGCACCGCCCTGCGGAATGCAGGCAAGCGAAGGAGGGAGCATCTCCCGGCAAAACAAAAGAGCCTGCAAACGCACGCAGCACGTTTGCAGGCTCTGGAAGCAGCGGTTACACCCGCGCCGCACCCTGATCCAGAATTTTATCGAACCGGGCAAAGAAGGTGATGGTGGTAATGGTGGCCGCCAGAATGTCGCTGACCGGCTCCGCCAGGAACACGCCGAACACCGGGGCTGCCACAAGATGCGGCAGAATAAAGATGAGCGGGATCAGCAGGATGATCTTGCGCAGGCAGGCCAGCAGCAGGCTGACCTTCGCCTGCCCCAGCGCCATAAAGCTCTGCTGGCAGGCGATCTGGAAGCCCATGGCAAAGATGCCGGCCATGTAAATGCGCATGGCCCAGGTGGTGTAGGAAATGAGTGCGGAATCGGAGGTGAAGATGCCTGCCACGGCCCCGGGTGCCAGCATCATGGCCAGCCAGAACAGGCAGGTGTATGCGCCGCACAGGGTCAGCTGGAACCGGAAAGCCTCCTTTACGCGGGGCTTTTTGCCGGCCCCGAAGTTGAAGCTCATCACCGGCTGGCCGCCCTGACACACGCCCTGAATGGGCAGTGTGCACAGCTGGGAGGCGCTGGTGATCACGGTCATGGCACCCACAGCCACGTCACCGCCGTAGCGGGCCAGACTGGAGCTGAAGCTGATGGAGAGCAGACTCTCGGTGGAAAGCATCACAAAGGTGGAGATGCCCAGTGCCAGCACCGGCAGGATGACCGGTTTTTCCGGGCGCAGATAGTCCTTGCGCAGGCGCAGGATCGTCTTTTTGCCGGTGAGGAAATGCAGGATCCACGCCGCGCCCACAGCCTGACTGAGCACGGTGGCAATGGCCGCACCCTGCACGCCCAGCCCGAACCCGAAGATGAGGATGGGGTCCAGAATGATGTTGATCACAGCACCGATCACGGTGGTGAGCATGCTGGTCTTGGCAAAGCCCTGGGTGGTGATGAAGGGATTCATGCCCAGCACCAGCAGCACGAACACCGAGCCGAGAATGTAGAGGCGGCTGTAGCTCAACGCATACGGCAGGGTGGCGTCACTGGCACCGAACAGCCGCAGCAGCGCGGGCGCACCCGCATAAAAGCCGATGGTCAGCACCACTGCAAAGAGCATCAGCACCGTAAAGCTGTTGGAGATGATCTTTTCGGCCTGCTGCCGGTCCCCCTGCCCCAGTGCAATGGCGGTGCGCGGTGCGCCGCCCGCACCCACCAGCATGGCGAACGCGTTCAGCAGCATGAGGATGGGGGTGAACAGTCCCACGCCGGTGAGCGCGGCTGCGCCGATGCCCTCAATGTGCCCGATGTAAATGCGGTCTACGATGTTGTACAGCAGGTTCACCACCTGCGCCACCACGGCAGGGATCATCAGCTGCAGCATCAGCTTTTTCACGCTGCCGGACCCCATGTCCTGTTTTGCCTGTGCCATGGAACAAAAACTCCTTTTGCTTCAAATTTGAACTATATCTTCTATATTATACTCAAAAACCGCAAAAAAGCCAGCCCTTTTTTGCAAAAACCTCTGCACCTCGCAAAAAATACCCCCAAAAAGGCCCGGCCTGCGCTGCAGACCGGGCCCGGCACCGGGGAGAAAAGTGTTGACGGAAGGAGACTTTTTTGCTATACTATATAAGGTTTATTCTGGACCGGGGCTGCCTCCCAAGGCAGGACAAAGCCCCTACACAGTCCGGAATTTCCGGCAAAAACATAACGTGGAGTAGTACTCAAGTGGTCGAAGAGGCGTGACTCGAAATCTCGTAGGCCCTGCAAGGGGCGCCAGGGTTCAAATCCCTGCTACTCCGCCAAGGTCACAGTTTCTCACGGAACTGTGACTTTTTATTTTACCGAAACAGCTGGATCAAATGTATAGGACCACCTTTCAGAGGCAAGCCCTCCGGCAGGGCTTTTGGGCACTGGGTCTCGGGGATCGTACCGGGTGAATTGCAAGGCTACCTCGAAACAAGCGATTCCGGCTGTTAGAAAAAGCTCCTTGGAAGCGAAGGCTTTCAGGGAGCTTTTTTGCTGCCGGGAGAGCACCCGGGCGGTTTTGCCAGTCAGACACGTTCCAATAGGCTTGTCAGGGTGGAGGCAAAGGCTTCATCCTGCGCCTTTGTCCGTTTTGCACTCCCTTTCGGGTGCTTGCCGGCACGAAGGAGCTTTTTGTTTTCGTACCGCCGCAGCATGAGGGCGTCTATGTTGTCGGCGGTGTATTCCAGACCGTTCTGGTTCAGCACTCGTGCGCGCTTGGCAAGGCACATACTGGCCAGCCCGTAGTCCTGTGTCACGACAAGATCACCCGGCTTCACCCGGTTGACCAGTGCAAAGTCCACGCTGTCAGCACCCTTGTCAAATACCAGCGTCTGCGCACCTTCCCGCTCGATCTGGTGCGAGGTGTCGCACAGGATGATGACCGAGATGCCGAACCGCTTTGCAATCTGCAACGTCAGATCGACGACCGGGCAGCCGTCTGCATCGATCAAAATATTCATCGGCTTTCCTCCATCACCCACCGAAATGCTCTTGCGGTACGCAAATCGGCGTCTTTGAAATGCCCGCCGCTGTTCCATTCAAGGGTGCAGTCTGCACCACGCTCTGCAAGCCGACTGTGCAGGGCGCGGATATTATCCCCTACCGCAGCCATGATGGTGTTTTTCGTGCGCTCTTCCTTGTCGCCAAGGCTCAGATAAATGTGTTGCGTCTGCATGGGGTACTGCTGTTCAAACTCCATCCAGCCCGGAAACCACACAGAGGGAGAAGCGGCGGCGACACCGTAGAACAAATCGGTCTGGGTGGATGCCCACAAAGCGAACAGCCCGGCCAGCGAGTAGCCGCCCAGAATGATTTTGACGTTTTCCGGGAGAGGAAACTGCTGCTCCAGTGTGGGAATGACCTGCTCCGTCAGAAAGCGCAGTGTCTCCCCAGCTTTGCCGCCGAAGCCTTGCTTTCCCCACACGGCAGGGGCTTTCCACGGAGAAAGTGCATCGTTCCAGCTTTCCACCGGGATAGCTGCGAACAGAAAATTCTGGCTGCTTTGAGCAATGGCCGCCACTTCATAATCCATACTTTGCAGCTCATGCTCACCTGTCATTTGGAGCAGCAGGTATTCTGCATTAGCCCCGCCGTAAATGCGGCAAGGTTTGTTCCCGATTTGCATTGTCTGTGCAGTCACTGCGGCGTCCTCCCGAAAAAATTTTGATAAGCCCAGTATAGCAACTGAAAAATCATTTTGCAATTCAAAAGGCGTTCATAGCCGTAGCAAGCAGTGTCTTCGTATATACAAAGACCATTTTGCGTTGCAAAATGCTTGTTGGGAAATCCCAAACCCTTGAACTACATCCGATGGATGCAGGCTACGCGTTTTTTGCAAAACGCTTTTTTAGGACTCCATAGGAGTGCAACATAGTAGAATTGAACATAATTAAATATTGTGGTACAATTATAGCGAAAGCTCTAACGGAAATAATGTTGGAGAACCAAAAATCAGTCTCAGCTGTTCAGGAAGCTGCGGCTGAACAATTTAAGAGGCTCGAAAAGGAGGGCTGAAGTATGGCACAGCAGGGTGACCGCTACGTTGTTGAACTAAAGGAACCTCATCTGCAATGGGGAGAGTATCGGTATACTGACACACGGGAGACTGTTAAAGACGAAGGATATATTCCAATTCCGCTTAATGATGCACGGAGATTAGAATTGGTCAACAGCAACGCTACTGGCGGAAAGGATATTCTTGGAAAAAATCTTTTTAGGTATACGACTTGTGACGGCTATTGCAAAGGCTTTCTTAAAGCACAAGGGAGCAGCGTGGGAGGTTCTCAGTACGCGAAACAGTTTTCACAACAAGGGGATCTGCGAGCAATCGGTCTATGGTATAAGTATATCGGGGCTCATGTTGGAACGAAAATTGAAGTTTTCTGGAGTACTCCCAAAGATATAGTGCTATCCTATCGGTAAAAGACGCTCATGAAACAAAAATGCCAACTATTCTATGAGGACGCATTTATGTAAGCCCTTGCAGAACGGTTGGCATTTTTATATGAGACGGTCAATGCTCAATATATTTGCAGCGATTTTATTGACAAAATGCTGCGAATATGTTAACATGTGTAATGGGATGGCAGGCTGCCGAAAATATAAGCGGATTGATTTTGCATATCTCTGTAAAGTGAATTTCAAAAAGGATTTAGGTACATGATGGTTGCAGGGTAGACTGCAAGGATGAACCTAGTGAGGTGAACGTATGATTTTTCGTTTAGGAGAATTATTCTGCGGGCCGGGTGGTCTTGCATGGGGTGCAACGAATGCTGATATTGGTGATCCTAATTGGAAGATTGTACACCAATGGTCTAATGACTATGATGAGAACACCTGCAAGACCTACAGACGAAATATCTGCCCAAAGCAGCCAGAGACGGTTTATCATGAGGACATTCGGAAGTTCGACTTAACTCATCTGGCAGACATTGATGCACTGGCCTTTGGCTTCCCTTGCAATGATTATAGTGTTGTGGGCGAGCAGAAAGGCATGGATGGTATTTATGGACCGCTGTATTCCTATGGTGTGAAAGTTCTGCAGCTTTATCACCCGAAATGGTTTTTGGCCGAGAATGTCGGCGGCTTGAAAAATGCAAATGATGGTAAGGCGTTCACCAAAATCCTTGATGAAATGCGTAAGGCTGGATACAAACTGTATCCAAATCTTTATAAGTTTGAGGATTATGGCATTCCACAGGCACGGCATCGAATCATCATTGTTGGCATTCGGGAAGATATTGACGTTGAATATAAAATTCCGTCCACAAAGCCGTATGCGGGCATTGATAACACCTGCAAGACTGCTATTACAGTACCGCCAATCCCTGTGGACGCACCGAACAATGAAATCACAAAGCAGTCTGCAGCTGTTGTTGAACGACTGAAACACATCAAGCCCGGACAGAATGCATTTACCGCCGATCTCCCACTGGAGCTTCAGCTTAATATCAAAGGCGCAAGAATCAGCCAGATCTATAAAAGACTTGACCCGACAAAGCCTGCTTATACTGTGACCGGCAGTGGCGGTGGTGGAACTCATATCTATCACTGGTCTGAGAATCGTGCTTTAACAAATCGTGAGAGGGCGCGGTTGCAGACTTTCCCGGATGATTACATCTTTGAGGGGAACAAGGAAAGTGTCCGTAAGCAGATCGGAATGGCCGTGCCCTGCAAAGGTGCAAAAATTATCTTTGAGGCTATTTTGAAATCGTTCGCGGGAATTCCGTATGAATCAATGCCTGCTAATATCAACGAGTAAGAGAGAATATGTTTACGGAAGATATTGCGGAAAAAGTTCTGATGAATCCCTTGCGTGAGGGAGCGGATGAACTCTATGTGGCGGCATCATACGCAACTCACACGATGCTGTCATGGTTTTTAACGAACTTGGAGCTGCACCAGCATCAGACCCTGCGGATTGCTATGATGATTGGAATGGTTCCATATAACCATTTAAGTGTGACTGTTCATGATGGATTTTGCGCTCTTGTAAGACCGCCTTATCCTCCGCAGGTTGAGAGAGTGGAGTGCAGCTACTTGTACGATTATCCTGCGTTTCATGGAAATCTGTATGTATGGAAGAAAAATGGCGAACTTTTTAAGGCATTTATGGGGTCTGCACCTTTCATTCAGAGTGCACTTACTCAACATAATGTTCAGGAGAGCATGACCGAGTGTGATCCTGAGGAAGCGTGGACGCTGTATGACTCTCTTGTAGGCCGCAGCATATACTGTAATCATGTAGAAGTCGAGGAATATGTTCAGCTTGTTCCAAGCCATCCGGTTTTGGACATGGAGTTAAATCTTGTGGCGGGCTTAGATAACTATGAATCTGTCACATTAAGCCTTGTTACGCGGAATGGAAGCCCTGGAAACCGTTCTGGATTAAACTGGGGTCAGCGGCCAAACCGGGATCGGAATGAAGCCTACATCCCGCTTCCGAGGGTTGTTGCATCAAATGGATTCTTTCCACCGAGTTACTTGCACTTTACAGCGATAACCGACGATAGAAAACAGCTTACGCTTCGGGTTGAACAGCAAAACGATAAGGCGATAACGACGCCGGAACGCAACAGCGACTTGGGTGAATATTTCAGGAATCGGCTTGGTTTGCCAAATGGGGCATTTGTGACTAGAAATGATCTGGAAGCTTATGGAAGAACAAATGTCACTTTCTATAAGCTAGACGATGAAACCTACTATATGGACTTCTCTGTATGAGAATCGGAAGCATTCACTTAAAAGAGTGGGTGCTTCTTTTTTGTGCGGATTGCTGTAATTTGGATTGAAAACCGAAGCGATTATGTTATACTGGTTATATTCGAGGGAATATTGCACGGGAGGAGTATCTATATGGAACTGCTATACTCAAATATCCTGCCACTGAGAACAACCGAGCATCAGAGAACGATTGCTGACTGCTTTGGAGAGCAGCTTATGCAGGCAGACAGAGTAGACATTGCTGTGGGCTATGTATCGAGAGCATCGTTAGAAGAAATAGATCGTTTGGCTGATGAGCTGCACGTTGCACATATCGTCCTCACGATTGGAATGTACTATATTGAGGGTATGCCGGAAAGTGCATACCGCACTGCGATGCACCTCAATGAAAAATGGATGCGCTCAGGTGTTGGCGAAGTCCGCATAGTGAAGTCTTTCAAATATCACGGCAAGGTCTATCTGTTCTCAAAAGAGAGAGCCGCTGTTGAAAATCGCGAAACGATTCCTGTTTCGGCAATTATTGGCTCTGCCAATTTTGGTGTTATCAAGCCCGAAGCGGCCAATCTACGGCAGTACGAAACAGCAGTTCTCGTTGAAGAACCACAAGTATTGCAGGATACGAAGGAGCTTATTCAGAATCTAAACACCAGATGCTCCGACAACATTGCTAATGTGACGGATATGCGGCTTGTTCGAGAATTGAACGTTTCGCTGACAGGTGTAGACACTGTCTCACAGATTCCGCAGGCAGATCTGCGCTATTATGAAAGTCATGCAACAGCCGTTCGCTTTCCGTTGCCTGTCAAAGTTCCAGCATACGATGAGAGGATGATGGATGATAACCGGCATTACACGAAGTCTAATCTTAATGTATGCTATGCTGCCCCTAGAAGTGCACGAAAGCCTAGAGACTGGTATGAAACGCAGTTTACGGTTTCCACAGCTGTTCGGTGTGAGCCAGATGGCACACCCAAGTATGGTTATCCGCAGAAAAATGTTCCGTTTGTCGTAATAACTGATGATGGTTACACATTTAAGTGCCATACAACCAGTCAAAATAATAAACAGTTCAGTGCAGTTGGAGATGAACTGATTTTGGGCCGATGGCTAAAAGGTCGGTTGGTCGCAGCAGGTCTTGTGACTCCAGTAAACGATACCAGTGCGGATCATGACCGTCAGGGCATGATAACGAAAGAAATGCTGGATGAGTACGGATGTAACTCACTTCTTTTGACAAAAACCGACTGCCAAATCCATGAAGATGGCAACACCCTTGACGTATGGCTTCTGTCATTCAAAGAAGGACCGGAGGATGAGCAAGAATGAATTACTTAAAAACTTATCTAAAAACAATAACTGACAGGGGCAATATTGATTTGGCACGGTCGATTGAGCAGACAGCAGCGGAGGTTGGCGACAAATATATTCAGGACTTTAATTTCTGTGAGCATCGCATTGGTCTTTTGTTCGGTAATGTCCAATCTGGCAAGACGGGGCAGATGTTTGGAATTATTACAAAAGCAACCGATATGGGGTTTCCGGCCTTCGTGTTGCTTACAACAGATAATGTTGTGCTTCAACAGCAAACGCTTGAACGTGTACAGAACGATCTGTCCGGGTACTGTATCTGTGGAGAGAATGACTCTGGACTGTTTATCCAAAACTCGTTGATGAAACCGGCTATTATCGTGCTTAAAAAGAACAGCCGCATCCTGCGGTTATGGGCAAATGTGTTTGCATCGACTGGTTTTATGAAAGGCAATCCGCTGTTTATTGTGGACGATGAGGCTGATGCGGCATCGTTAAATACGCTGATAAACAGAAATCGACAATCCTCGATAAATAGATATCTGGACAGTATAAAAAACGGAGCGTCGAGCAGTATCTATCTTCAGGTCACTGGAACGCCGCAGGCTATCCTGCTTCAGACACAAGTGTCCGGCTGGCATCCATACTTTACTTATTATTTTGCACCGGGTAACGGCTACTTGGGTGGTGATTTCTTTTTCGCAAAGCCGAAGCCGGACTGCATCACCTATCTGGAAACGCTCAAAACCCCAGCACATGATGTGGTTCTGAGGCATTTGGCTGTGTCTGCTCTGATTGAATTGGCCGGAGGGAGCGTCTCAAACTGCTTAGTACATCCGAGTGTCCGTCAGGCATCTCACGATCTCTTTGCGCAAGAGGTTTCTAAAGAGCTTCAATGGTGCAAAGATAACATCGACAACGATTTCAAAACAGAATTTTCGGCAGTATATGATTCCCTTGCCCCCGTAAAGTACCGAAAGGCATCCGGAGAGGATGCTTATGGAAAAGCCAAAGAGTTACTGTTAACCGATGCCGTTAAAATTCTTATTATGAATGGAAAGAACAGCATCGCCAGCGAGCAGTATTCCACAGGAAGCAATATAGTCATTGGTGGAAACACGCTCGGTAGAGGTGTAACTTTCCCTTCCCTGCACACAATCTACTACACGAGAACAGCCAAAAAGCCGCAGGCCGATACAATGTGGCAGCACAGCCGGATGTTCGGGTATGACCGCGATCCGGGATTGATGATGGTCTACATTGATGAACCACTTTATAAGCTGTTCTCTGATATCAATGCAACGAACAATGCGTTAATTGCACAGGTAGAGAGTGGAACCGAACATATAAAAATTTACTATCCGAGTGGGCTGAAACCGACTCGTAGCAATGTGTTGGACGAACGGCACGTTGCGGCTATTTCTGGTGGAACCAACTATTATCCATTTTATCCCAGCAATGACACGATTGAACAACTTGATAAGCTGCTGGCTCCCTTTACAGAAGATGAACCTGTTTATCAGGTCAGCCTTCGCATAATGAAGGAGATTCTTTTCCACATTGAATCCGATGACGATTTTAGAGTGACAGCTTTTATCTCTATTCTTGAGATGATGCTGTCTGAAAAGCCTAATGCACAGGGAATGCTGATTGTCCGCAGAAATAGAGATGTTACTCAAGGAACTGGCGCATTGCTGTCGCCGAATGATTGGGCATTGGGCGGCCAGTATACAGCATCGACTGTGCTGACAATGTATAAGGTTACTGGCAAAAAAGGCTGGGGCGGACAGGAACTGTGGGTTCCCAACATTAAGCTGCCGAACGATTTGATTTATTATGACGTTCAGGAGGACGATTCTTCGACCTGATTTATGGATGATTTAACACCTGAACAGAGAAAGAAAAATATGAGAGCAATCCGAAGCAAGGATACAACAATAGAACTTGCGCTGCGGAAAGCTCTATGGCAGAGAGGCATACGATACCGAAAAAACTATAAAGGCTTAATAGGAAAACCGGATATAGTAATCACAAAATATCGAATTGCCGTGTTTTGTGATTCCGATTTTTGGCATGGATATGACTGGGAAAATAGAAAAGCTCGAATTAAGTCGAATCAAAACTACTGGATACCCAAAATTGAGAGAAACATGAAGCGAGATCGAGAAGTTACAGCAGCTCTTGTTGAGCAAGGCTGGATTGTTCTGCGCTTTTGGGAGCATACTATTCGGAAAGAGTTGGAAGAATGTGTAGATGACATTCAAGAAGCAGTTGATGTGAGAAAAGAACTTTTCAAATAATGAAAAATTGCTAGGTTGCATGGATGAGAGGAGGCCGCTATGAATCAAGACGAACGAAAAAAATTCTGGGATGTACTGCTGACTATGCACGATGCCGCACCGGAACATATTCAGCAGTTACAGAAAACTATTATTATTCCGAACACGTTGTGTAGATTCCGTGCGGTCAATGAGAATAGTTTAGTACAACTCCAAGAAAATAAGCTGTACTTTTCAACTTCTGATTACTATGATGATCCATTCGATACATATTTTTATCTTGACTATGACGCGATTGATCGTCAAATCGAAAGTATTGTTTCTCTATTGAACAACCCTGAAAATAAGGAAAAGGCAACAAAAATTGTTACGTCTTTAGGAATTCCGTCAGAAGATGTCTTGCGGTCATTGGATGCGGCTACCCAAAATCCGATAACGGCAGAAGCTTTTGAAGAGAGCATAAAGAATGTTCGCAGCCAAATTCTAAAAACACTTTACTCCATTTGCTTCTGCGAAGACCCGCTAAATGAAACCCTCTGGCTGAAGTATGCGGATAGTCACCGAGGATTTGTTGTTACATATGATTTTCATAGCGCAGATACTTATTTATGCGGGAAAGATGGTATTTGCAAAAATTGTCCGACCATTCAAACCCCGCCCAATATTTATCCGGTATATTACTCGAACGAGAAATATGATGCGTCTCGATATGCAATCGCTGCTTTGCTAAAAGTCAGTATGGCATCTAGCGGGGTTTCTATTCCGCAAGGGCTGTTAAGGGCAGCTGATGCTTCTATGATATGGGAAATTGAAAGAATTTCTCTCCTAAAGAAACCGTGCCACGTTTTTGATGAGGAGTGGCGTATGATTTATTCTCAATGGTGTGTTGCACGGCCTTGCATTAAACTAAAGCCCAAAAGTGTCATCATCGGATACCGTACACCCCTATACAAAGAACGCCTTATTATTTCGGCCGCAACAGTTGCAGGAATAAAGGATGTTCGTAAAATCCAAATTAACCGAAAAGATGAATTGGAAGCGGTTCCAATTCAAATAAAAAATTGAAATATTGAGCTGAAGTGATTTTTGATATTTCAAATTTGGTTCAATTTATTTTACTCTGCGAATAAAAAGCCCACAGGCTGGTATGTGTGTCCAACCTGTGGGTTTTGCTATACTTAGCAACTAATACAAGCTGATAGCAATAGCATCAGCCGCTTTTCTGATTATCATTCATGATTCTTCTGGCTCGTCCGCGCGTGGTGTCCTCAAAGGTCTCATCCTCGCTAAATCGCAGCCAATAGGGGTCTTCCATCAGGCAGGCATTGGTACGCTTAACAATTTCCCACGCATTGTAGTCCGGCAGTCCCATCAATTTCAAAATCTCTTTGCAATCCATCCGATTTTTCGGGAAGATTCGCTTCTTTGCCCAAACGACCACATCGACCAATGGAACTTTGCGCTCGCCGCCAATGAAAAGGTTCAGAGGAAGATCATACTGTGCAATACCCTCATTTGCGCAAAGAGACTGCCCATCTTCGCTTAGGTGTGCGATTTCTTTTTCATCCATCATCAATTTCAGATAGGCCATTTTATCACCCCATAGCGACTTTCAGGTAGTGCAGACGATATTTCAGGTATTGACGGATCGCAGATGCTCTTTTTTCGCTCAACAATGCAAGAATAGGCGAAATAGATTGAATGATTTCCTGATACAGCGCATCCAGATCACACACAGGCAGCACAGGCTCATCGATCAGCTTGATCTGCTGGGCGTGATGACTGCGGAATGGCTTCGATTTATCGAACTGATAACGGAGCTTCGTGTCTGTCAATTCTTCATCCGTTGCCCACGCAAGCAGACTGCCGCCATTGTCGTAAATAGGCGGAGCATAATTTTTTCCATCCCGGACGATTACATCAAAATTGTTCTCGTGGCGGTCTTCGTTGCCAATAAAGGCGTCGAACGCCAGCATTTGATAGAGCCACTTCTTGCCATACAATTCTACCGCATACTGAAACAGTGCCTCCGGTGAAGCGGCCCGACCGCTGGCAAGGAAATGGGCATCAGCCAAGTCTGCAAAATGATACAGTTGTTCATCGTCCGTTGTGAACTTGGGACAGACGCTGACCACATCGCAGGAATAGGTTTGAATGTCAGGAAATAGTCTGGCAGGCATCAGGGAATATTCCACATGAGGAAGCTTCAGCACCTCTGCAATCAGCGATGCCATGACTTCGGAATAAGGCTCATATCCGGCTGTTCCGGCTTCGGTGATGGAGTTTCCCTTGACCATGACAAGCTGGCCATCCACGCGATACCAGCCCTTTGAAAGCATCCCGCGGCTCGTCCGGGTTTCGCGCTTTTCCACTAGCTGAATGTTAGAAGGCATTTCGATTGGGCTCATGGTATCACACTCCTTTGCTTAATTATACCATGTTCGGGCGGATAGACAAGAAAAATTATTGAGATACGATTTTTTGAAGACTGCTCTTTTGTTGTGCTGTCGAATCTTGCATGGCATGGAAATGTGCACTGTTGTTATTGCATGACTTTTTGAATTTGTTTCAAAATTGTCCTGTCGGCCGGGATCCATTGTACGGAATCCAACTCATCTTTTGTCTGCCAGCGCGCAGCCTCGGCTTCTTTTAGAACGAGTTCACCGGAGACGACTGTACACCAGAAGCAGTCCATGGAAAGATGAAATGTCGGATAATCGTATTCGATGGTGCCGATCTTGTTATGCACTGCAATTTCCGTATCCAGTTCTTCTTCAATCTCTCTTTTCAGCGCCTGCTGTGGCGTTTCACCCGGTTCGATTTTTCCGCCCGGAAATTCCCACTGGCCTTTGTAGTCACCATGGCCGCGGGCGGTAGAATAAATTTTATGTTTTACATGGATGGAGTCGCAGATGACAGCGGCAACAACGCGGACAGTTTTCATGAAACCCTCCTATTAAATTTCTGGAATACCGCATGATAGCAAATAGCGGTAGGTTCCGTCGTAAAGTGCAGGAATGCGACTTTGATCTTCTTGGGAGCCTTCGGGAATGTATATGACCAACCCCTGACGCGCTCTTGTCAAAAGAACCCGATAAGCATTTTTCTGATATTGCTGGCGTTGTTCTATGTTGGTATGGTTCCAGCGAGTTCCACGGAATCGAAAGTAATCAAAATCGCCATTTATATAGCGAAAATCCGCATCCCATGCCACAATGGCGTAATCCACTTCCAAACCCTGCACCTTAAATTCAGATGCGGCCACCTCTAAGTAGTAGGAAGAATCAACATGATCTTTTCCCTTTAAAAACCAGTTGACATGGTCGATTTGAGTGGGAACCCAAATGCCTGCGCCACGGAGTCGTTTCCCCTCCGAACTTGCCAAGAGACCATATCGTTCGGTGCCGCGGGCATGGGATTTTACCCATAGCTTTGCCGTATCAAAATTTCGTGTTAATACGATGGGATAGGAAGATTGGAGTTCTTGACATAAGTCAGCGGCTTGCTGCGGATGATTGTCAAGAAGTGCTTTTATAAATGCGGAAAGTTTATCACTTCTAAAAGATCGAAGTGATACCCCTAAATGGAGTTCTGGAACAATGGTACAGTCCAAATTTTGGAGGGAATTTCCAATAGAGGCAGTTCCAACATATTCAGAATCTGTCATTTTGTCCGAAATATAAACTTTCCAATCCGGAAAATGTTCTCTCAATGCTAGGAACCAATCTTGAATTCCTGCTTCGCCGGTATAAATTTCCTGACCACCGCCAACGAGGCAGACGATAACGGCCCAATCCTTATGCCGGTCCATAATACTGATAAGAAATTCCGGCTCGGATTGGTTGAAGTCTGTGACGTTTTTCTTCCGTTTCATAAAATTGGATAGACTGGGTGCATCCCACGCACGTTGGGCTTCGTCAAAGATAGCTACTTTTTCTTTGGGAGCAGAAGCAGTTATCATGGCATCGTCTCGAAATTTATGGATAATCTGAATAAAAGTCTTTGCCTCGCGCTCTGCAGTTTTAAGAGGAATGTGATTGCGCTCGGCACGGTCTTTTGACAATGCGGCTTGCAAAACATCTACCAGCGGGCCGTTTCCGGAAAGGAAAACTGCGTGCTCGTCGGTTTCAAACCGATGTCGTGCATTTGCAATGTTCAATCCTGCAAGAGTTTTTCCTGCGCCCGGAACACCGGTAATAAAACAAATCCCCTTTTCATGGAAGCGCTTACAGTGGTCGATGATGCGATTAATAGCCATTGTAGTGGCTGTTAAATTTTGAGCACCAGCATCATTCCGCGAGAGATCATATACAGAATGATTCCGGTACATAGCCTGCGCTGCCTCGATAATGGTAGGCGTTGGGGCATACCGAGCATTCTGCCATGTGGATAATGAGAGAGGTGCATCATGTAGGATGGAAAGTGTAGCGGTGATAGCAGTGGCGATGCTTTCTTGACTACAATGCAAAGGCATGGAAATCTTATCGTGCATCAACTGGATGCTGACGGGCTGAACGGCCCCTTCCGTGGCAACGACAATTGGAATAAGATAACGGTCTTTGCTGGCTTCGTGGAAATACTTAAGGTCAAGCGCGTAATCGGTTACTTGATCATCGGCATTCTTTGTGTATTTGGAACTTCCGACTTTAAATTCAAGTAAAAAGATAATGCCATCTATAATACAAATCGTATCAATGCGATGTCCGATGCGGGGAATCGTATACTCAAAAGAAATTTCCCCTTCTGGATAGTCGGTCAGTTGATTTTGCAGAATTGAAATTTCCTTTAACCATGCATTTTTCTGCTGGTCCGTAGTTTTGAATTCATCGTGAACCATCAGTTCCCCTAAGATCGAAGTTGGATTGGTGGATATAAAATCTTTGATGGTGGAAAAGTAATATTCGCGATTCATAAATTTCCCCCAAATGTATTCAATGGCAGGATGAAAGAGCTTCAAATACAGCTTTTTATCTTCATTATACCATGTTCGGGCGGATCCAAGACATTTTCGATTGAGGAGGCAGACATGAAAATCGCTTTCTATTGCAGAGTGGACGGACAGGGCTTCGGCTTTGTCCTACCCGAAGAAGCTGACAAGCTCCGCGAGTTTTTCGCCGAGCATCAGGATAAGCCTGCGCTTGAAAATCCATCAGGCGTAAGCTAAAAATTTTTGTCGTGTGCTTGACATACGGGTGGCGCAGCCCGTGGAGCGAGATCGGCGGGAGGCCCTGCGCGGCGATGAACTGCGCGATGCGCTGGCACAGAACGTCCGGCTGATAAGGCTTTCCCGCCTCGTTGACGGCGACGTAGCCCTCGGGGTTATATTTAGGGTCCTGCTTCCGCCGCCTTCCCCAGTCGCGGTGCAGCCGCTTGAGCAGCGATTCAAGGTCCTCATTGCCGCCAAAGGCCAGCCGTCGCTCGGACGCGTAGGACTTCGGCGCTTTTTCAAGCGCCCTGCCGCTCACGGCGGTGCGCACCTCGCAAACTGTCAGAACGCCGCGCTTTAGGTCGACATTGCGCCATTTAAGACCGCAGATCTCGCTGCGCCGCAGGCCGAGGCATCCCGCGAGCTTGACGGCCACCTCGAGCGTTGTGCCCTCGCTCGCGCGAAAAAGCGCGCACAGCTGTTTGGAATCGTAAAAGCGATGGTGCGGCGCTTCGCGCGCGGGCGGCGTGACAAGGCAGGTCACATTCGCCCCCACGATGCCCTGCCTTACCGCCGCGCCGAGCGCCGCGTGCAGCAGCACGTGGTGCTTGCGGATCGTGTTGTTGGCAAGGCCCTTTCGCCGCAGTTCGCCGTAATACTGCTGCACGCGCACGGGCGTTAAGTCCTGCACATAGAGCCTGCCGAGAGAGGGGATCATATGGGTATTCAAGATATTCTCGTAACCGTGGCACGTCGTTTCCTCGCAGTTCGGCTTGATGAGCTCATCCATCCAGTAGTGCAGCCAGTCCTCCATAAAAACGTCCCCCGGCGCGCTCCTGCCGCCGAGCAGCTGCGCGCGGCGGTACTCGGCGATGACCTGCTCGGCCTGCTCCATCGTGGGATAGGTGCGCGTGCGGCGTACGCGCCTGCCGTTTTCGCCGTCGTAGTAGAGCGAGACATAGTAAAGGTGGTTCCTGTCGTCATACGACAGGTTTCGTTTGAGCGTTTTTCTCATGCGTTTCTTCCTCTTTCCGTCGTTATGATCTTTTCTACATTTTGTGCAGAAAATAAAAAAACACCGCTGCTCATGCAGCGGTGTTTTTTAGCGAATAAAATCAGGCGTTCTTCGCGATCTCGACGAGCTTGGTGAAAGCGACGGGATCGTTGATGGCCATCTCGCTGAGCATCTTGCGGTTGATCTCGATGCCGGCGGTCTTCAGGCCGTGCATGAAGCTGGAGTAGTTCATGCCGTTCATCTTGCAGGCAGCGGAGATACGGGTGATCCACAGGCTGCGGAAATCTCTCTTCTTGAGCTTGCGGCCGGTGTAAGCGTAGGTCAGGGACTTCATGACGGCCTGGTTAGCCATCTTGAAGTGCTTGGACTTGGAACCCCAATAGCCCTTGGCCAGCTTCAGAACTTTATTTCTTCTCTTGCGCGTCATCATTGCGCCTTTAACTCTTGCCATTTTTTAATCCTCCTATGTGTCGTCGATCCCTGCTTATTTGTAGGGAATCATCTTTTTCACGATATCTTCCACAGTGACGTCGGCATAGCCGTTCTTGCGAAGGTTACGGGTACGCTTGGTCGTCTTCTTGGTGAGGATATGGCTCTTGAATGCGTGCGCTCTCTTGACCTTGCCGTTCTTGGTCAGGTTGAATCTTTTCTTCGCGCCGCTATGGGATTTCAGCTTGGGCATAGTAGTTCTCCTTCCGATTCTTGCTTACGTTTATTTTGAGTTTTTGGGACTCAGGAACATGGACATATTGCGTCCCTCGAGCTTTGCTCCTTTTTCGACCGTTGCGACCTCGGCGCAGCTCTCTCCGAACTGCTTGAGCAGCACCTCGCCAAGCGACGTGTGCGCCATTTCGCGGCCGCGGAAGCGGACGGTGACTTTGACTCGGTTGCCATCGTTCAGGAACTTCATGGCGTTCTTGACCTTCGTATTGAGGTCATTGGTATCGATGCTGGGAGACATACGGATCTCCTTGACCTCGACCACGCGCTGATTCTTCTTGGCTTCCTTTTCCTTCTTCAGCTGCTCGAAGCGGAATTTTCCGTAGTCCATGATCTTGCAGACCGGCGGAACGGCGTTCGGCGCGATCTTGACAAGGTCAAGGTCCTTTTCCTCGGCAAGCGCCAGAGCGTCGGACGAGGTCATAATACCAAGCTGGCTGCCGTCAGCCCCGATCACGCGAAGTTCCTTATCGCGGATCTCCTCGTTGATCTGATGTTCTAATTTACCGATTGTAAAGCACCTCCAAATGCAAAGTGCGGATGCCGCAAAGCACCCGCACACAATGACATACTCATACCGAGACTGTACATTATGGACCCCTTCGCCAATGCTGG
>ENA-OPSQ01001153-OPSQ01001153.1-human-gut-metagenome-genome-assembly--contig:-NODE-1153-length-19353-cov-4.211110_pt1 | contig 19353 bp, 19 predicted proteins | sample MGYA00241456_ERZ501904 | MGnify/ENA primary metagenome ERZ501904 (study PRJEB25962, sample SAMEA2042452) | human gut metagenome | biome: human gut; feature: human-associated habitat; material: faeces...
CCATTCTCTCACGTGAGAGAATGGCCCCCTTATTCCGTGCAGCGCCAAAGGCGCTGCCTTCCCCCCGCCCCCCTGCACAGTGCAGGGACAAAAGCAGCGCTGTCGCGCTGCATCCCCCTCGCACCCGTGCGAGAACATGGCACTATGTACTATTTCTTTTTAGGATAAGGAGCCCGCTCCTCCGTGAGCCCCACAAGATAATCCACACTCGTGTGGTAAAACCGTGCGAGCCTGATGAGCACGTCGCTCGGGACGTCGCGCTTGCCGGTCTCGTAGTTGGAATAGCAGACCTGCGAGCAGCTCAGATAGTCCGCCAAGCTCTTTTGCGTCAGGTCGCTGTCCTCTCTCAAGTCTCGAATGCGTCGATACATTTTGCTTCACTCCATCCAGAATTCGTGTTTAGATTCTGTAAAGAAGTATACGTAAAACAAAATGTTATATTGTGCTATATAACAAAACGTTATATAATTTCCTGAGGGTGGTTCTATGACGGACTACAAGGCAATGTATCTGCTCCTCTTCAACGCCGTGACTGACGCGCTGGAGAAAATGGACAGGCAGAACTATGGTGAAGCCAGCGCGCTGCTGATCGCCGCGCAGCAGAAGGCCGAAGAGCTCTACATGGACTCGGACGGCGAATAACACTTGAACAACGTAAAAACGGAGAGGCAGTGCCTCTCCGTTTTCTCGTTCTGCTGTTTTTACCGGTCGAGCCCCGTATCGAGCCAACCGGGCTTTTCCTGCTCGACGGGCGGCTCTGTCGTCGTGCCGGGATCGGTCACGCCGGGGTCAGTTGTGGTGCCCGGGTCAGTCGTGGTACCGGGGTCGACGGGCGTTGTCGGGTCCGTCGGCGTGGTCGTGCCGGGATCGACGGGTGTGATGGGGTCCGTCGGCGTGACCGCCGCGGACTTGCCGACGAGCACGATGCGGTTGCGCGCCTTATAATTGCTGCTCGCCTCGAACGTGGACGAAATGAGCTTGCCGTCACCGGAGTAGACGTTGCGGTAGGTCTTGACCTTGTAGCCGGTGTAGGCGGTCTGCTCGACCTTGCGCTCGCCGGGGGCGAGCTCGTCGGTCTCAACGATCTCCTCCGTGAACGGGATGGTTTCAAGCACTTCGGTCTTGATCTTCACATAGGTATCGTCCACCTTGGTGCCGAGGAGGGACACCTTCAGGTAGTTCTTGCCGCCGCTCGCATAGTACTCGGCGACGACCTTGATGGGGTACATCGTGTTGTTGCGGAACTCAAACTCGGGCCCTCCCTGCGCGACCGTCGCGTCGAGGCCGAGGCCGATGTAGTCGGACGCGAAGCCGTGGTTCGTGCGCTGCACGATCTCAAGGTTGGCGTAGAGCGCCGCAGCGTAGAGCGTGGAGCTCGCCTGACACGCGCCGCCGCCGACCATATCGACGGTCTTGCCCTGCAAGTAACCGGGCGCGGTGCTGTAGCCGTTCGCCGCGGTAAAGGGCGTAACGAGCGGGCCGTATTTCATCGTTTCGCCGGAGTTCAATATGTAGCCGGTGATGCGTGAGGCCGTCAGCTTGACGTTCGCGCGGCGGCCGGACGCGCCGCCGACCTTCGTGGTGTAGGTGCTCAGCACATCGCGGAACAGGACCTTTTGGAGCTGCTCTGCCGTGACGTCCGGCGTCTCGACCGTGGCGTTCGGCAGATCGACCGTCTCCCCCGCCGCCGCGGCGTTGTAGGCGGATTCAAGGTCAGAAAGCGTAAATTCCACGCCCGCGTGGCCTGGCGTGACCGCGCCGGTCTCCTTGTCGTAGGCCGCGTTGACCTTCTGGCCGATAACGGCCTCGCGCTGCGCGCTCAGGTCGACCTCCTGTGCAGGGATGACATCGTAGACGCCGCCCTCGCTCGCAGGCTCAAGCACGATCTCGGACGGGTCGCCGCCGCTCAAATACGCGCCGTTTAAGTACACGCCGATCTGGTCTTTTGCGGTATCAGTCGTCGCGCGGCCGTCCTGCGGCTTCGTCACGCTGACCTTGCCATCCTCTGTCACGTTGATGGCAAACTCCACGGGGTCGCAGTTGATGCTGTCGCACACCGTGTCGACAAGATTCTCCATCAAATCGGGCGAGTAGGCCGCGTCGACCACCTGCGCCGCATCCTGCGGCTTGAAGAGTGCGCGCAGATACTTCGCGCCCGCGGTCAGAAAGCTGTCATTGCAGCCGTAGACGTTGTAGATATGCTTGGCAAGTCCGTCGAAGTCGACATACTCCGGCATCGCGTCGAGCGACACGTGCGCGACCTCCGTGCCGTCGGGCAGGACAAAGTCGACACCCGCGCCCTTCGCCTGCGCCACGCTCGCTTTGAGCTGCTCGGCGACCTGCTGCTCGGTCATCCCGCCGTAGTTGGTATCGCCCATCATCACGTTGGGATAAATTTTATGGCTGGCCGACGCCCACGCGCCAAGGCCCAAGTACGCCACCACGAGCACACCCGCGACGATGCCGACGACCTTGCCGGTCTTTCCCGATGTTTCACGTGGAACGCGCGGCGGTTTTTCCGCGCGGGGCACTTTGGGCACCTTCGCGGCCTTTTCCGGCTGCATCAGGCGCTTGCCGCCCTTTCTTCTCTTCTTTTCCTCAAAGGCGCCGTTCATTTCGTCCATGCTGGCTCCTCCTGTTTCTTCCGATCTTCCGGACAGGGACTTCCCTGCCAGTCGTTTCAGTATACCACAGTTTGTGAGAAAAAGAATCACAATTTGGTGACAATTTTGCAGGATTATCCGGCCTCTTTTGCACGTTTCGGGATGCGGATGGTCAAAAGGATGCCATCGTCCGTGTCCTCGCGCTGCATGTCGGCCTCGACGCCCGCGCGCTGCATCAGCCCGAGCGAGTGGCGGATGGTGTTCAAAAAGATGCGCACATCCTTGACGATGTAGGTCGGCAGGCGCGGCGGGGGCGTTTTCTGCTTGAGCTTCAAAAGCTCTTCGATATACGCCTCGCTCTGCGCGACGTTGTAACCGCGTGCGGCGATAACCTGCAAGGCTTTGAGGCGGTCTTCCTCGTCCGTCAGGCGCAGCAGCGCCCGTGCGTGCCGCTCGGAGAGGTCATGCTCGCGCAGAAGACGCACACAGTCGGGCGACAGGCGCAGCAGCCGCAGCTTGTTGGCAATGGCGGACTGGGATTTCCCCAGCCTTTCCGCCGCCTGCTCCTGCGAAAGGCCGTAGGTCGCGATCAGCCGCGCGATGGCCGCAGCCTCCTCCAAGTAGTGCAAATCGCGGCGCTGGAGGTTTTCGATCAGCGCGAGCAGCGCGCTCTCCTCCTCGCTCGAGCGCGCGAGCAGGCACGGCACCTCGCGCAGTCCCGCGAGCTTTGCCGCGCGCAGCCGTCTCTCTCCCGCGATGAGCTCGTAGCCCTCGTCCGTGCGGCGGACGGTCAGCGGTTGGAGGATGCCATAGCGGCGGATGCTGTCGCTCAGCGAGCGCAGCGAGGCCTCGTCAAACTCGATGCGCGGCTGGTTGGGGTTCGGGCGCAGCGCATCGATGGGCAGGTCGAGCACGCGGCGCGGGAGCAGCGGCTTTCTTGCGGACATTTCCATGGATTTCCCCTCCTTTTTCTCCACTTTTAGCACAAAAAGTGTGCAAAAATGGGCGAAAGTCGGCGGAGAGATCAAAAAATTCGCACCTTGCGGTGCGAATTTTCGTTTTCTCATTTATTTCCCGTCGTGCTTGACGTGGATACGGCTGATCGCGCGAGCGATGCGGGCATTGGCGATGGCCTGCTCCTGCGCGCTGCGCTTCGCCTTGAGCTCGGCGCGCGCCTCGGCGGCCATCTCTTCGGCGCGGTGGAGGTCGATCTCCTCCGGCCGCTCGATCGTGTCCACCAGCACGAGCGCCTCGCCGTGCTCCATCTTGAGCACGCCCTCGGACACAGCGGCGATCTGCTCGACGCCATCGGCGTCCCGCAGCGTCAGCTTGCCGGGGACGATGGCGAGCACGATATCCTCGTGCTGCGCCATCAGGCCGTATATGCCGTCGATGCTCGGCACGGTGAGCGATGTGCACGCCCCGTCAAAAAACGTGCGCTCGGGCGCGAGGACGCGGAGAGGAAAGGTCTTCATCACGCTTCCCCGCTTTCCATCTTCTTCGCCTTGGCGAGCGCGTCGTCAAGCGTGCCGACGTTGTAGAACGCCATCTCGGGATAGCCGTCCATCTCGCCGGAGAGAATGGCTTCAAAGCCGCGGAGTGTCTCCTCAAGCGGCACATAGACGCCCGGAAGGCCCGTGAACTTTTCGGCCACGAACGTCGGCTGGGCCAAAAAGCGCTGGATCTTTCTCGCGCGGTTGACCGTCACCTTGTCCGTGTCGCTCAGCTCCTCCATGCCGAGGATGGCGATGATATCCTGCAATTCGCGGTATTTCTGCAAGGTCGCCTGCACGCTGCGCGCGATGCGGTAGTGCCGCTCGCCCACGATATCCTCTTCCAGAATGCGGGAGGACGATTCGAGCGGGTCGACCGCGGGATATAAGCCCTGTTCGGCGATCTTACGGCTCAAAACCGTCGTCGCGTCGAGGTGGGTGAACGTCGTCGCCGGGGCAGGGTCGGTCAGATCGTCCGCGGGAACGTAGACCGCCTGCACGGACGTGATCGAGCCGCTCTTGGTCGAGGTGATGCGCTCCTGCAGCTCGCCCATTTCGTTGGCGAGCGTCGGCTGATAGCCGACGGCGGAGGGCATGCGGCCGAGCAGGGTCGAGACCTCGCTGCCCGCCTGCACAAAGCGGAAAATATTGTCGATGAACAGCAGCACGTCGCGCTGCTCCTCGTCGCGGAAGTATTCAGCCATCGTAAGGCCCGTCAGCGCCACGCGCATACGAACGCCGGGCGCTTCGTTCATCTGGCCGAAGACGAGCGCGGTCTTGTCGATAACGCCGCTCTCGTGCATCTCGTTCCAGAGGTCGTTGCGCTCGCCGACGCCGGTGAAGACGGAATAGCCGCCGTGCTCCGTTGCGACGTTGTGAATGAGTTCCTGAATGAGCACCGTTTTACCGACGCCCGCACCGCCGAACAGGCCGATCTTGCCGCCGCGCGGATAGGGCTCCAAAAGGTCGATGACCTTGATGCCGGTCTCCAAGATCTCAACGCTCGGGCTCTGCTCGTCGAAGGCGGGGGGCTTTCTGTGGATGCTGCGGCGCGGCTCCGCGCCGCCGATCGGCGCGCCGCCGTCGATGGTATCTCCAAAGACGTTGAAAAGCCGTCCGAGCGTCGCCTTGCCGACGGGCACGCGAAGGCCGCTGCCTTCGCCCGTGACGGTCATGCCGCGGCTGAGGCCCTCGCTGCCGGAGAGCATGATGCAGCGCACCGTTTCGGCGCTCAAATGCTGCTCCACCTCCATCACAAGGCGCTTGCCGTTCAGCTCGACGGACAGCGCCTCGCGGATGCGCGGCAGCTCGCCGTGCGGGAAGCGCACGTCCACCACGCTGCCCGATACCTGAATGATCTTACCTGTGCGCATGCTGCGCCTCCTTCTTCATGTGGTTCTTCTTGCTGCGCGCGCCGGCGGAGACCTCCGTGATCTCGCTCGTGATGGCGCCCTGCCGCTCGTGGTTGTACTCGAGCTGCAGCTCGCGCAGCATGTCGTCCTCGTTCTGGTTGGCCGAGTCCATGGCAGAGGCGCGCGCGTTCTGCTCGGCGCAAAAGCTGTCGACCATCGCCGAGTACAAAAAGCCCGTGATGTACGCCGGCACGACCCTGGCGAGCACCTCCTCTGCCGAGGGCTCAAAGCGGATGGGCTTTTCCCCCGTCTCCTCTTTGACAAAGTGCTCATCCTCCAGCGGCAGCAGGCGCACGGTGCGCACGTCCATGTCCACGCCGTTGCCAAGGTCGGTGTAGATGATAAAGAGCTTGGAGATCTCGCCCCGGTCGAAGAGATCCAAAAGCTTCGCCGTGATCTCTCGCGCGCGGCGGAGCGTGGGGCTCTGCGCATCGTAGCGGAAGCTCTTTTCCACCGGCACGCCGTGGCCGGAGAAGAAGTGCCGCCCGTTGCCGCCCACCACAAAAAGGCGGCTGTCGGGGTGCTTTTCAAGGCGCTTCATCGTCTCCTGAATAACATTCTGGTTGTAGGCGCCCGCGAGGCCGCGGTCCGCCGTCACCACAAGATAGGCGTACGTTCCCGGCTGGGCCAGATCGTCCGCGTTGCCCCGGTAGAGGTACGGGCTCTCGATCTCGCCCGCGTGCTGGAAGATCTGCTCGATCTGCGTCGAGACCGCGTCGAAAAACGGGCGCGTCTTGGCAAGGTCTTCTTTCGCCCGCCGCATCTTGGTCGAGGCGATGAGGTACATCGCGTTCGTCACCTTCTGCGTGCTCTGGATGCTCGCGATGTGCTCGCGGATCTCCTTCATGCTCGCCATGTACCTGTCACCTCACTTTTTATTTGGAAAAATAGTTTTGCACAAATTCCTTTGCGATCTCGATGATCTGCGACTGCTGATCGTCGCTGAGCTGGCCGGTCTGCTCGATGGCATTACACAGCGCGCCCTGCGTCTCGCCAAAGTGCTGCAAGAGCGCGGGGATAAACGCGTCAAGCTGCTCCGGCACGATCTCTTGAAAAACATGGTTCAGCCCCGCGACGAGCAGGATAACCTGCTCATACTGCTTGTAGGGGTGGAACTGCTTCTGCCGCAGCATGCGCATCAAGCCCTGACCGTAGGATAAAAGCTTTGCCGTCGACTCGTCGAGGTCGCTTGCAAACTGCGTGAACGACTCCATCTCGCGGTACTGCGAAAGGTCGAGGCGGATGGTCTTGGCTGCCTTTTTCATCGCCTTGGTCTGCGCGTCGCCGCCCACGCGGGACACGGACAGGCCCACATTCACCGCCGGACGCTGGCCGGAGAAGAACAGGCGCGTTTCCAGAATGAGCTGACCGTCGGTGATGGAAATGACGTTCGTCGGGATATAGGCCGAAACGTCGCCGGACTGCGTCTCGATGATCGGCAGCGCCGTGATGCTGCCGCCGCCCTTCTCCTCGCTCAGATGCGCCGCGCGCTCGAGCAGGCGGGAGTGCAGATAGAACACGTCGCCCGGATACGCCTCGCGGCCCGGGGAGCGCTCCAAAAGAAGGCTCATCGCGCGGTACGCGATGGCGTGCTTGGAAAGATCGTCGTAGACGATCAGCACGTCGCGGCCCTTATTCATAAAGTATTCGCCCATGGCGCAGCCCGCGTAGGGCGCAATGTACTGTAACGGCGCGGGATCGCTCGCCGTGGCGTTGACGATGATCGTATAATCCATCGCGCCGTGCGTTTCCAGCGTCTTTTTGAGCTGGGCGACGGAGCTCGCCTTCTGTCCGATGGCAACATAGATGCAGATGACATCCTTGCCCTTCTGGTTGACGATGGTGTCGAGGGCGATAGCGGTCTTGCCGGTCTGGCGGTCGCCGATGATGAGCTCGCGCTGGCCGCGGCCGATGGGGAACATCGAGTCGACGGTCAGAATGCCCGTCTCAAGCGGCGTGTCGACGCTCTGGCGGTCGATGATACCGGGAGCGGGACTCTCCACCGCGCGGTAGCCGTCGGCGCGGATGTCTCCTCCGCCGTCGATGGGCACGCCGAGCGCGTTGACCACGCGGCCGAGGAATCCCTCGCCCACGGGAACGCCCGCCGTGCGTCCGGTGCGGCGGACCGTGCTGCCCGCGCAGACACTCGCGTCATCGTCAAAGAGGATGCAGCCGACGCTGTCCTCGGATAAGTCCTGCACCATGCCGCGCACGCCGCCGTCGAAAAGCAGCACCTCGCCATAGGCGGCGCCCTCCAGCCCGTCCACGCGGGCAATGCCGTCGCCGACGGTCAGAACGGTGCCGACCTCCTGTGCCATGGCCTGCGGCGTCCATGAGAGCACCGTCTCCTTCAGCAGTGGGATGACGTCGCCCTGCGTGGCAGCGAGCTTTTCGAGCGCGTCCTTGAACTGGCTCAGGCGTCCGCCCGCGCTCCAGTCGTAGACCTCCGCGCCCGCCTCGAGACGAAAGCCGCCGGGATAGGCGTCGCTCTTCTGCCAGACGAGCGTCGTTCCCTCGCCGTACTTTTCGGCGAGGAAGGCCAGAAATCGCTTCTCCTGCTCCTGCGACGGACGCACGGCAGAGAGCAGTACGGCCTCTAAATGCTCCGTGCGCTCAGCCATTGTCCTTGCGCTCCTCCGCCGTGTCCAGGAACTTGTCGTAAGCGTCCGACGTGCTGGAGAGCACCAGCTTTTCCGCCGCGGCGCTCATCAGCTCGGAAATTTCGCCCTTGGCCTGCTCCATCACGCGCTCATGCTCGCGCGCGGCATCTTCCCGCGCCTTGCGCACGATCTCGCCCGCCTGCTGCTCGGCCTGCGCGCGGCGCTCGTCCACCGCGTGCTGCAAGGCTTCGTTCGCCTCGCGCTGGCGGCGTGCGATCTCCTCGTCGGCGCTCTTGAGCTGCGCTTCATAGCCGGCCTTCGTCTTCTCGGCCTCGGCAAGCGCGGCCTTGGCGTCCTCGTCCATCTTCTCATAGTGCGCCTTGCGGCTGTCCATAAAGCTCTTCACAGGCTTGTAGAGCAGAAAATACATCGCGCCGAACAGGATAACAAAGTTCAGCGCATGCAGCAGGATCTGCTGCAAATTGATATTAAGCGGCATTCAAAGCCCCTCCTTTTTGGGAGTGTTCTTCATCAAAGGACGAAGATAATGAGGATCGCCACGATCAGGGCGTAAATGATGACCGTCTCGATAAACACAAGGCCCATCATCATCGTGGTTCTGATCTGACTTGTGGCCTCGGGCTGGCGGGCCATGGCCTCGCTCGACTTGCCGACCGCAATGCCCATGGCCAGCGCGCCGCCAAGGCACGCAATGCCGATCATCACGCCCGAGCCCATCGCCTTGGCAGAGGTCACGTCGTTGTCGTTGCTGCCGGCCGTGACGCTCACGGTCTCAGTCACGTTGCTGTCGCTCCCGCTTTCGTTTGCGGCGAGGGCCGGGATGGTGCAGATCATCAGCGCGCACAGCAGCATCATCAGCGCTGCGAATTTCTTCATCGTTTTCATGGCAATTTTACCTCTTTCTTCAGGCAGCCGTTTCGCTGCGGGATTCTTTCATCTTTTTTGCCTTGGGCTTTTTCTCGTGCTTTTCGGTCGATTCGCCGTAGAACGTCGACACCAGCATCGTTAAAACATACGCCTGGATCAGCGCGTGCAGCAGCGTGAACATCACGCCCACGATGACCGGCAGCACATAGGAAAGCGCCGCGTAGTAATACACAAGCTCCGTCACGAGCGCGCCGGAAAGCAACGCGCCGAAGAGTCGAAAGCTCATCGAGATCGGCAGCGAGAAATCCTTGAGCGCGTGCAGAAATCCGCCCACGCCCGCGGCGATCAGTCCGCCGAAGAGGATCACGCCGTAGCTCATCACGCCCAGCGCGATCGCCCCGTTGATATCGGACAGCGGCGCGGGCAGGCTGACGGCGTGGCCTGATGTGGTCACCACCTGAATGCCGAGCAGCTCAAAGAGCGTGCTGACAAAGATGTAAACACCGGCGGTGAAGATGTACGCCCGCAGGAATTTATTGCGGTGCGGGCTGCTGCCCTCGGCCAGGCCGTCGAACATGCCGACGATCTGCTCTAAAACGAGCTGGAACCTGCCGGGCACATATTTGAATTTTGGGATCACAAAAAGCCGGCACACAAGGGCGAATACTATTAAAATACCCGTCACGATGTAGGCGGAGATGAGCCCCGGGTTCACCTCGATCAGGCCAAACAGGCTCACCTTGTTCTGCTCGTGCAGCACCGCGTCACGCATGACCTCCTGGATCGGTTCGCTCTCGTCGCCTGACGGCGTGAGCAAACATCCGGCCAGCAGCGCCAGCACGATCACGGCGAACACGATCAGCTCGCGCGTTCGCTTTTTCTTATCCACGCGCCCTACCCCCTTTTGTTTCTATCATCCAATTTCTGCTTGGGATGCAGCACTTGTTTATACCACCTGCACGCAGGAAATGCAAGTCTTCCTTCATGATTAACCGCCGCTTTACAGCATCTTTTCGTCTTCTTAACAGAGCCCTGACTCCTCCCCTTTTTCTTCAATAAATAGAGCAGCGGAAGGAGACAGTGCTGCCCCCTTCCGCCGCTCTATTCCACTTTTCTCGTTATCGTCACAATACGAAGATGATCAGGATGGCCACGATCAGCGCATAGATGATGACCGTCTCGATAAACACAAGACCCATCATCATCGACGTGCGGATCTGCCCCGCCGCCTCGGGTTGTTCGGCCATGTTGTTCGCCGCCTTTGCAACAGAATGCGCCATGCCCAGCGCGCCGCCAAAGCACGCCACACCGATAAGCGCCGCCACCGCCCAGATCTTGCGCACCTTGGTGGTGTTCTCCTTCGAGCGCGCGAGCTCTTCCTCGCTCACCGTCTGTGCGGCGGGTTCCGCGTCCGCCGTACCGCCCGCGGCGGCCAGCGCCGGAATCGTCAGCGCGCACAGCAGCGCCAGCACGGCAAACAGCAACCAAATTCGTTTCATCATTCGACTCCTTAACGCAAAAATGCAGTTTCTTTGCGAAATCTTTATAAAGACTATATACCACCCGTGTGCCGATGGCAAGTTTTTTTATAAAAAGCACAAAAAGCAGGATCCTCTCCCTTAATTTTTCGTTTTTTCTTTCTCTTGAGAGTAGCATTTTCTGCGCGTTTCTGCTATCGTGTAGAAAAACAAATCACGTTGAGAGGAAAATACTCATGTTCTGGGACAACGTCGCGGGGGTCTATGACCTCTTCGCCGACATCTTTAATAAAGAAACGCACAAGGCGCTCATTGCCGCCGTCAGTTCCCGCATCACGCCATACGACGCGGTGCTCGAATGCGCCTGCGGCACGGGCCTGCTCACCGGCGCCATCGCCGAGCGCTGCCGGACGCTTCTCGCGACAGACTTCTCCGCCAACATGCTCAAGCGGGCGAAGAAGAAATACGGCGCGCTGCCGAACGTCACGTTCCGCCAGGCCGACATCCTGCATTTAGACGAGCCGGACGGGCAGTTCGACGTGGTCATCGCCGCGAATGTCATCCACCTGCTCGACGAGCCGTACAAGGCCCTTGCCGAGCTCGACCGCGTCTGCCGCAGCGGCGGCACGATCATCGTCCCGACCTATATGAACCGCAGCGAGCAGGGCAAAACGAGCGGCTTTGCCTCGACCGTCGGCAAGGCGGGCGCGGACTTCAAGCGTCAGTTCACGTTCGACACGTATAAGCAGTTTATCGCCGCGGCGGGCTACGACGATGTCGACTACGCCTACTGTCCCGGCCGCGTGCCCTGCGCCGTCGCCGTGATCCACAAGCCGTAAAAAGCAAGAAAAAAGGCTCCGCAGAGTATTCTGCGGAGCCTTTTTTACATTTTGTATTCATTTTCTCTTCTGTCGGCGGATGTCTTCGCCGAAAAAGAGCAGCATTTGATACTCTCCCTGCAATCTTGACAGCACCGGCGCGCCGTAGCGCCGCCCGAGCTCGTCGGGGCTCAGGTTCGTGGAGATGACGGTCTTCTTCCCCGTGATGAGGCGCGTGTTGACGATCTGATACATCGCGCTGTGGACAAAGCTCGTCATCAGTTCGGTGCCGAGGTCGTCTAAAATCAGCAGGTCGCAGCCGAGCGCGCGGCTCACGGCGGTGTCGGCGTTCTCGCCGTCGTCGCGGCCGAACTTCTGCGCCTCGAAGCGGGCGAAGATGTGCCCCGCCGTGTCGTAGACCACGCTGTGGCCGCTCGCGCTCACGACGCGCGCGATGGACGCGGAGAGGAACGTTTTCCCCAGTCCCGTGCCGCCGGTCAGCAGCAGGTTGCCGCTCTTGGGCGAAAACTCGTGCGCGTAGTCCTGGCAGATGTCGTACACGCGCTCCATGTTCGTGCGCGGCGACACGCCGAGGTCCTCGTCCGGCACGGACGAATAGTAGTCGAAGTTGAAATTTTCGAAGCACTGCGAGCCGAGGTCCAAAAGGCCCGAAAGCTCCTTATTCTGCTCCTTGGCGTAATAGCCGCGCAGGCACGAGCAGACCTCGCTGCCGAGAAAGCCCGTGTCGTTGCAGCGCGAGCACTTGGGCTTTTCCTCGAGATAGTCGCCCGGCAGTCCCAGGCGCGTCAGGAGAAGGCGCTTTTCCTGCTGCAAATTGAGATTCTCCTCCCGCAGCGCCTCGATCGCCGGGCGCGGGTCCGTCCCGCGGCGCAGGCCGGAGGCGATGATCTTCGCCATCGTGTGCGACAACTCGCGGTCGATCTCCTCAATGCGCGGGCACTTGGTATACACCGCGCGCTCACGCGCGCGAAAATTCTCCGCGCGGCGCTGCTTGTCCTCGTCGAAGCGCGCCAGCGCCTGGCGCATCAGCCGCCCATCGTAAGACATCCTTCTCCCCCGCTTTCGTTACTGATTCAAATATTCCTTCATCCAGGCGTTGCCGCCGTCGTTGGTGTTCTTCTTCGGCTTGCTCTGCTCCTTGGCGTTCTCGGCCTTCACTTCGGCGAGCGTGTGCAGGCCCTTTTCATGCCAGCGCTTCAAAATGCCGTTGCAGTACGGCCAACGGAACTCGTGGCAGTGCAGCACCGTGCGGTCGTAGGCTTCAGCCACGGTCTCCGCCGGGAAGCCCATCTCCGCCCACGCGGAGAGGTACTTTTCCTCGCTCGGCGCGCTTGCGCGGCCCTGCATTTGCAGCGCCGCCATGTACTCGGGGTACCTGCCGCGCAGGGCTTGCTCGCGCTTCATGTACTCGCTGGCCTTTTCGATGGAAAAGAGCTCCTTGCGCGCCCAGACGTAGCCCTCTTTTTCGATCTCGCGCATGTTGGGCAGCCGCCCCTCGCCGAACTGCTGCTCCTTTTTCGCGATGCAGTAGTTGACGAGCGTGTAAACGACGTCCGCGGGCAGACCCAGATTTTCGTACAGCCCTAACAGCTTCTTGACCGACGGGGTCGAGAGCGGGCCGAGCTTGTGCTCCACCTCGCGCAGAAGGCAGGCGAAGCGCCCGTCGCCCTCCAGCTTTCGCGCGATGTCTTCGCGCGTGTACTCGGGCGGCTCGCTGAGCTGCTGGGGCGGCGGAAGGGGCGCTTCCTCCTTCTTCTCCGGCGCGCCGACGAGCTTCATCTCGTAGAGCGCCTGCTCCGCCGCGCGAAGACGCGTTTCGTCCCACTTGAGCTCGCGCGCGAGCTTGCCGGAGTCCGCCGCGCCGCGCGCATGCAGGATGGCGAGGTACAGCAGCGCCGCGTCGCCGCTGCCACCCGCGATCAATCGCTTGACCGTCGCCGATGAGAGCGTGATGTTCTCCTCGGTGCTCAAATGCAGCACATAGCCTGCCATGTTCCCCGCCTCCTTTCGTCCATTTTCGATTTCATTATTCTACATGAAATTTTCCCGTTCGTAAACATGAAATTTTTTGCTTCCCCCTTTTCACATTTTCACTCCCGTGTTATACTGTTAGAGATTATATGGGTGGAATTTGCCCTTTTTTGTGCAACGCCGAAATAGAAAGGAGCACACAAATCATGGAAAACCGCATCACGATCTCCATCTGCGACGAGGAATACACCTTTGTCGCCGAGGAAGCCCCCTCCTATATGCAGAAGGTCGGCTCCTACGTCAACGACAAAATGAGCGAGCTGCTCGACGCTGCCAAGGTCGGCCGCACGGACGCCGCCGTGCTGACCGCCGTGAACATCACCGACGAGCTCTTCAAAGAGCGCGAGGCCGGCGACGCGCTGCGCCGTCAGCTCAAGCAGTACCTCGACGAGGCTTCTCAGGCCAAGAACGAGGTCAGCGAACTCAAGCGCGAGATCTTCAAGCTCCAGCAGCAGAAAAAGTAAGCCTTGACGACAGAGCTGTTAGCGCCCGCGGGCGGGCAGGAGGCGCTTGTTGCCGCCGTACAGAGCGGTGCGGACGCCGTGTATATGGGCTTTGGCGCGTTCAACGCGCGCCGCAGCGCGAGGAACTTCTCTGACGAGGAATTCCGCGCGGCGGTCTCTTATTGCCATTTGCGGGGCGTAAAGGTCTATCTGACGCTCAACACGCTCGTCACCGACCGCGAACTCCCCGCGCTTGCTGCGGAGGCGCGCGCCGCGTCGGAGTGCGGCGTGGACGCGATCCTGGTGCAGGATTGGGGCGTTCTGGCGACGCTGCAAAAAATTATTCCCGACGTGCCGCTGCACGCCTCGACGCAGATGAGCCTGCACACGCTCTCGGGCGTTCAGGAAGCGGCAAGGCTCGGCATGACGCGCGCGGTGCTCGCGCGTGAGCTTTCGCGCGGGGAGATCGCCGAAATCTGCCAAAAAAGCCCCGTCGAGATCGAAACGTTCGTCCACGGCGCGCTGTGCATGTGCTACAGCGGCCAGTGCGAGATGTCTGCCGTCATCGGGCGGCGCAGCGGCAACCGTGGCGCCTGCGCCCAGCCCTGCCGTCTGCCCTACGGCTTTTCCGGCAGGGCGGACGGCTATCCGCTGAGCTTGAAGGACGCGAACCTCGCGCCCTTCGTGCCGGAGATGATGGATATGGGTGTCGCCTGCCTCAAGATCGAAGGGCGCATGAAGCGGCCGGAGTATGTCGCCGCCGTGACGGAAATTTACGCGCGTCTCCTGCGCGAGCATCGCACGCCGACGAAGGACGAGCAGAAAAAGCTCGCCCTCGCCTTCTCGCGCGACGGCTTTACCGAGGGGTACTACCGCGGTGTGCGCGGACGCGAGATGTTCGGCACGCGGCCCGAAAATGCAAGATGGCCCGAGGACTGGTTCAGCGAGATTCGCGCGCGCTATGAAAAGGAAAATCTGCGGCTCGTGCCGCTCACATTGGAATGCACCATCCGCGCCGGAGAGCCGATGCACCTGACAGCCGAGGACGCAGACGGCCATGCTGTGACCGTCACCGGCGCAGTGCCCGAGGCGGCGCGCAGCCGCGCCGTCACCGCGGAAGAGGTCGAAACGCGCCTCAGGAAAACCGGCGGCACGGTATTTTCGGCGGCGCAGTGCGCCGTCGCACTCGACGGCGGTCTCGCCGTCAGCGCAGGTGCGCTCAATGCCCTGCGCCGCGAAGCGCTTGCGCAGATGGAAGCGCAGCGCACCGCTGTGCCGAAACGTCGCGTATTCGACTTTGTTCCGCCAACAATCGTCAAAAACAGCGCGGACAAGCCGCTTTTGACCGTCTCCCTCCACAGGGCCGAGCAGCTGAGTGAGGAACTGATCGCACTCGCTCCCGCGCGGGTGTATGTGCCCGTCGAACTACTGGCGCAGCTTGACCTTTCGCCGTATCTCGGCAGAACGGAATTTTTCGCTGTCCTGCCGCGCATCTACCGCACGCAGGACGAGCCTATTTTGCGCGCGCTGCTCGAGGACGCCGCCAAAAAAGGCGTCACGGGCGTGTCGATCGGCAACCTCGGCCACCTGCCGCTCGCGCGTGGACTTGATTGCAAGCTGCACGGCGGCTGGCCGCTGAACCTCTACAACTCCGCCGCGCTCGCTTTCTGGAAAGAACAGGGACTTTCGAGCACGTGCGTCTCGTTCGAGCTGCGCGACGCGCAGATTCGGGACCTCAGCAAGTGTCTCCCGTGCGAGGCCATCGTCTATGGCCGCCTTCCCCTGATGCTCACGGAAAACTGCCTGAATGCGAACGCGTTCGGCTGTCGATACTTTACCGAGCGCCCCGCCTCCGTTCCCTGCGACGGCGCGTGCGCAAGCGCGCCGGAGCTCACCGACCGGCGCGGCGAGCACTTCCCCGTGCTGCGCGCGTGGGGTTGCCGCAGCGAGATCGAGAACGGGAAAATTCTCTACCTCGCGGACAAAGCGCGCGACTGGCAGAGCCTTGGCCTGCGCTATGCCTGCCTGCGCTTCACGACCGAATCGCCCGAGGACTGCGTGCAGATGCTGCGCGCGTATCAGGGTGAGACGGTCGAAGCGCCGGAGAATATCACCCGCGGTCTCTTCTATCGCGGCGCAGAATGAATTCCAAATTGTAATTTTTTATCTTGATTATACTTTTTATTATCAAATAGTGAGGCAATATCATGGCAATCGTTTTGGCATCTCAATCCCCGCGCCGTCAGGAGCTGCTCGCCCGCATCGGCGTGGAGGACTTTAAGACCCTCTCGCTCGACATTGACGAGAGCTATCCGGAAGGTCTTTCTCCCGAGGACACGGTACGCTACATTGCAAAGAAGAAGTGTGACGCTGCCGCCGCGCTCTGCGCGCCCGACGATCTCATCATCACGGCGGACACGATGGTCTTTTTGGGCAATGACCGCCTCGGCAAGCCGCACGATGAGACCGACGCGTTCCGCATGCTGCGCGCGCTTTCCGGCCGCGCTCACACGGTCTGCACGGGCGTGAGCGTTCGCCGCGGCGCGCAGGAAGAGCGCTTCGCCGTGTCCACGCGCGTCTTTTTCCGCCCGATGACGGATGACGAGATCCGCGCCTACATCAAAACCGGCGAGCCGATGGACAAAGCCGGCGCCTACGGCGTGCAGAGCCGCGGCGCGCTCTTCGTCGAGCGCATCGACGGCGACTTTTTCAACGTCATGGGACTGCCCGTCGAGCAGCTTGGCTTAGTGCTCGCGCGCTTTGGCGTCAAGCTCCTCTAACCTCTCCCCTGCCCTACGATGAAAGGAGGGTAAGCCTTGAAAGAATTTTTCCGTCAGCACGGGCTGCGCATTCTGGCCGTCGCCGCGGCGGTCGCCGTGGCATTGAGCCTTTTGACCTACTTTTCCTCGACGTCCTCGGTGCTCGAAAACATCGCGGGCGTGCTGACGTACCCGTTCCGCGCCGCCGCCACTGCCGTGAGCGACTGGGCGGCCGACAAGCGCCAGTATTACGAGGACACGACCACACTCAAGGAGGAAAACGCGGCGCTCAAAAAAGAGGTCGCAGACCTTCGCGCCCAGCAGCGTCAGGCACAGGCCGACAGCGAGGAAAATAAGCTCCTGCGCGAGCTTTTGAAGCTCCAGCAGCAGCGGCGCGACTTCACGTTCGTCTCCACCGCCGTGCTCGCCCACAGCGAGAGCAGCTGGACGTCGTCGCTGTCTCTCAACCACGGCACCGATCAGGACATCGCCGTGGGCGACTGCGTCGTCAGCGCCGAGGGGTATCTCGTCGGCGTCATTTCCGAGGTCGGCCTCAACTGGTCGACGGTGCTGACCGTCATCGACACGGACACCGAGCTCGGCGCGCGCATCTTCCGCACCGGCGAGGTCGCCGTGGCGGAGGGCGACTTCTCCCTGATGGGTCAGGGCAAACTGAAGCTCTCGTACCTCACGTCGGACGACGAGGTGCTCATCGGCGACCAGATCGTCACGTCGGGCCTTGGCGGATATTACCCGAGCGGCCTTGTCATCGGCTCGGTCGAATCGCTCCAGACCGGCGACGACGGCCTTGCCCGCTACGCGGTCCTTGCCCCCATGATGGACTTTGCCGCCCTGACCGAGGTGTTCGTCATCACGGACTACGACATTGTCGACTGAGGGAGGCGCGCATGAATCTCACCCAAACCACCGCGCTTAAGTGGACGTTTTACGCGCTCGCCGCCGCGGCGCTCTTTTTCCTGCGGCGGCTGCTTCTCGGGTCGATGACGTTTTTCGGCGTCATCCCCTTTCTGCCGCCCGTCATTTTGGCGGTCATGGCATCGTTCGAGCTGCCGCGCTCGTCCGTCATCGCGGGCATCGTCTTCGGCGCGCTGTGCGACCTTGTGCTCCCCGCACCATTCGCGTGCTTGTACACGATCGCGTTCACGCTTGCGGCACTGCTCATCTCAACAGTTGTCAGTAATTTGCTGCAGCAGGGCTTTGCCCGTGCGCTGCTCTCGACCGTGCTGACATTTCTGCTCGTTGACCTCTTGCAGGCGTTCGCGCTGCTGCCGCGCAGCGGCTCGACCGCCATTTTGCCAATGCTACACCTGTTCGCGCGCGAAACGGCGCTCTCGTGCCTGCTTCTTCTGCCGGTCTATCCGGCGCTGCGCGCCATCCGCCGCATCTTCCCCGACTGATTTTCCCCATTTTCCCCAAGCCTCAAGGAAAGGAGGCCGCTATGGATCCCAAACGCTTTACCCGCCGCCTGATCGCACTCGGCGCGGCGATGTTTCTCTGCGCGCTCGTGTTCGTCGTCACGCTCTTTGACGCGCAGATCGTCAACGGCGACGATTACCTCGACAAGTCCATCCGCACGAACGCCAAGACCGAGACCGTCAAGGCCTCGCGCGGCATCCTCACCGACCGCAACGGCAAGGTGCTCGTGTCGAACCGCGCGGTCTACACGCTGAATTTTGATTCCTCGCTCGTCTCTTCCGACGAGCTCAACGACGCACTGCTGCGCGTCATCGAACTGATGAACGCGCAGGGCGTTGAAATTAAGGACACGCTTCCGCTCGCCAGGACCTCGCCCTACGCCTACGACACCGCGAACGGCAGCGCGAAAACGCTCGTCAAATACCTCGTCTCGCTCAAGTGGATCAATGAAAAGAACGTCGGCGACGACGGCCTCCCCACTACGCTGACAGGCTCTGCGCTGTATCTGAAGCTGCGCAGCGAGTACGGGATCTACGAAACGCTCCCGAATTCCACGGTGCGCACGCTCATCGGGCTGCGCTACTCCCTCGCCTCCGCCAAGATGAACGGCTCCACGACCTTCGAATTTGCGAGCGACGTGGATGTTTCGCTCATTTCCCTCATCAAGGATGGCAACTATGCCGGCGTGCAGGTGGATACCTCGTCCGTGCGCGTTTACGAGACCGACTACGCCGCCCACGTCCTCGGCTACACCGGCAGCATTCAGGACTGGGACGATTATAAGGATAAGGACGGCTACACGCTCGCGAGCACCGTCGGCATCTCCGGCGTGGAAAATGCGTTTGAAGACTATCTTCACGGCAGCGACGGCAAGCGCCTTGTCACGCTCAACGAATCCGGCAAGATCACCGGCGAGCTCTACTCCGTCGAGCCCAAGCCCGGCTCCACCGTGGCGTTGACGATCGACATCGACTTTCAGGCACAGGTGGAGGAGGCGCTCAAAAATACCGTCTCTTCCATGACAAAATCCGACGGCATCGACCGCGGCGCGGCCGTGGCCGTCGTGCAGGTCGGCACGGGCGACGTGCTGGCGCTTGCGTCCTATCCGACCTATTCCCTCTCGACGTTCCGTCAGGACCTTGCAGAGCTCTCCACCGACCCCTTGCAGCCGATGTGGAATCGTGCCACGCAGGGAAAATACGCCCCCGGCTCGACCTTAAAGCCCTTGACGGCCATCGCCGCGCTCGAATCCGGCGCGACGACCGTGCGCGAAAAGATCTACGACTCCGGCAAGTGGACGTACCCCGGCTACTCCGCGAGCTACACCTACTGCTGGAAGCGCAGCGGACACGGCGCGCTCAACGTGCGCG
>ENA-OPSQ01001175-OPSQ01001175.1-human-gut-metagenome-genome-assembly--contig:-NODE-1175-length-18944-cov-4.964688_pt1 | contig 18944 bp, 19 predicted proteins | sample MGYA00241456_ERZ501904 | MGnify/ENA primary metagenome ERZ501904 (study PRJEB25962, sample SAMEA2042452) | human gut metagenome | biome: human gut; feature: human-associated habitat; material: faeces...
AAACGCTCTTCCACTCAAACTTCTTCATAATCCTTTTCCTCCTCTTCGATGTCTCATTTAAGTATCGAATCAACTTATGGGTAGGATTATATCTCCTATTTCATACTATGTCAATAGGAAAACAGTAATTTGTTTTTGCTTTTTGCGAAAAAATAAAATCAATGCTATAATACTTTTGTTACTTTTGATTGTAAACAGACCTTGTAACCGGAATTCCGTAAGAGATAATAAAATAATAAAGGAGAACAAAAGGATAATATATGAAAAAACCGATTTCACGTTTCTATCTGCTGTTGGTTCTCGTTCCGTTACTGTTACTGGCGAGCATGGGCGGCTATTACTTTCTGGAAGAAACTGCTGCAGGCAGCGATGTTGTTGTCGTTCCACAGACCCCTGCACCGCCTTCTGCCACACCGGTTCCCGTCCCTACTCCGGAGCCGACCCCCACTCCCTTCCCGGAGCATGACATTACGCTCATGGCTGTCGGGGACAACCTGATGCATCTGGGAGTCGTGGCCAGTGGAAAACAGGAGGACGGAACTTATGATTTCTCCATGCTGTTTCAGGGAATTTCACCCTTCTTAAACGCGGCAGACATCCGGATCATCAATCAGGAAACTGTCATGGGCGGCAATTCCCGAGGATTTTCCGGTTTTCCCTATTTTAATTCTCCTACCGAAGTTGGGGATGCGATTGCGGATGCCGGATTCAACGTGGTCCTGCAGGCATCCAATCATACCGCAGATCAGAAGCTGGACGGCCTGTTGTACTGTGCGGATTTCTGGAAAAACAGGCACCCGGAGGTACTGGTAACCGGTATTCACGAAGACGCTTCACAGGCAGATGACATTCCGTTACTTACCATCGATGATGTCACTTTCGCCATCTTAAATTATACCTACGGTGCCAATACCGAGACACTCCCCTTAGATCTGCTTGGGCATCTGAATCTTCTGTGTGCCGTAAATGAGAAAAACGGACAGATGGACTTCACCACGCTGAACCCGCAGGTCTTAGAGGATATCTCCCGGGCAAAAGAACTGGCAGATATCGTCATCGTCTGTCCTCACTGGGGGACTGAGTATTCCTCCAAAATCTCAAGCTATCAGGAAAAATGGGCACTGGAGATGACAGAAGCCGGTGCCGATGTCATTATCGGAACCCATCCCCATGTGGTAGAGCCTGTGGAATGGATCACCGCAGAAAACGGCAATGAGTCTCTGTGCTATTATTCGCTGGGCAATTATGTGTCCACCCAGAAAAATGCTCTCAGCATGTTAGAGGGTATGGCCTGGCTGACTTTTCACGTTGCAGAGGACGGTGTCTCCATCGAGCGGAAGACCACCGGTGTGATCCCGCTGGTCTGTCAGTACACCTCCGGACCGGTACGGTTTGAAAATGTCTATCTGCTGGAAGAATATACCGAAGAGCTGGCGGCCTCCCACGGCATCCGCAATTATGCCGGTGTGGTCCTTCATCTGGAAGACCTGCAAAAATGGAGCGACGAGATCCTCGGTGATTTCGTACTCACCAAAGATCAGGCGCTCCATAATTTCAAAACCGATTCTATTAATCAATAACGTTTCTCATACCGATGATGGGACTGTAGTCCACAGCACTGATAATGACACCTTTCCGTGAATTGGCGGAATGGATGATCTGTCCGTCACCGATATACAGTCCTACATGGGTACAGCTCTTCCCTCCATTGGAACTATAACATACAATATCTCCTGGCTGAAGTTCTTCAGAACTGATACTGCGTCCGGCACCGGAATACTGTCCTCCCGGTGTACGGCTGATAGAATAGCCGAACTCCGCATAGATAAAGCAGGTGAATCCGGAACAATCTGTACCTCCTGACAGACTGGAACCTCCGTGTACATACCGGTTGCCCAGATACTGCATGGCATAATCAATGATTCCCTGTCTGAGCTCCGCATTTGAGGTATAAGTTGTAGTGGGAAGTGTGATGTTCGTGATCACCTCCGGGGCATCCTGCTCGGCAGTCTGTTCTCTTGCCTGCAATGCCTTCTGCGCGGCAATTTCCGCCTGTTCCTCTTCTATTGTCTTCGCATAGATAAATTCTTCCGAGATCGTAACATATTCCGCAGAGACATAGCCTTCCTTGCTGTCGGTGTACTGTACCTTCAGCCAGTCTCCGTCATTCTCCAGAATTTTTACCTTTTCTCCATTGTCAATGTAACCAATTCTTTTTGCATCTGTGGCAGGATCCTGTCTCACATTCAGACGGTCTGCGATAACAACAGCATATCTGGTCACATAATTGTCTACAACCTCAGCTGCTGCATCTCCATAGATGAAAAACTCTGCCTTGATATAACCCTCCACATTACCGGAGATGATCCGGAACCAGTCCTGATCCTCTCCTGCCACATCCAGGATCTGTGCCACCGCTCCGTCATAGATTTTGCCCACTACGGCACTGTCCGTGTTCGGTTCTGTCCGGACATTGACGTAATTCGTCACATTGGCGATCGCTAACGACGCATATTCATCTGCGGTCGTATCCTCTACGGAAGCTTCGTCTACCGGGACATCCTCCGGATCTGACACCCCTTCCAGTGCTCTGGGATCCTCCGTCTCGCCACCCTGTACCGCCAGCAGATCCTCTATGGTAATCTGTCCGGTAGCCGGGATCGGCTCGACACCGATCTGATGTATTTCTGCCGCATGTACTTTCTGTACCGAGGCTTCACTCTGTATTTTTAGTTCTCCGTTTCCTGCTGCCACCACCATACTGACTCCGGTGAGAGCTACCGCCAGTGCCATGAACATTCTTTTTTTCATTATAATCCCTGTTACTTCCTACAATTACTGTTTTCTGATGACATTCTGTATAATAGCACATAAAGCAGCACCCGTCCACGAATATCTCCAAATATCTCAAACTACTTAAAATACTGCATCAACTCTTCCAGATCCGTGGATGCCTTTTTAATTGTTCCTGTATCGTCCGAAATTTTGTTAACTGCTTCTGCGATATCAGATACGTTTGCCGTTACTTCCTCGTTGCTGGCTGCATTCTCTTCACTGATCGCACTCAGTTCTGTTATACTATTTATAATAGTCTGTTTCAATTCCTCCAGATTCTTCGTTTTTTCCGCAATAATTCCCGCTGTCGTAACATTAGCCTCAATAATCTGGCTCAAAGCATCAAAACCATTCTTGGCACCTCCGATGTCTGCCTGCTCTTTTTCTGCCAGTGCACGCATCCGTTCAGTTAACTCTACAGATTTATTAGATTTTTCGAGAATATCATCAGCAATTTTCTTGATCGATCCGCACTCTGGCTGCTCTGTTCGGCGAGCTGTTTGATCTCTGTAGCGACCACAGCGAAGCCTTTGCCTGCCTGTCCTGCCCTCGCTGCTTCAATGGAAGCATTCAATGACAATAAATTCGTCTGTGCGGTAATATCAGAAATCAGTTCCACTGCTTTACTAATGGATGCAATGGCCTCATTGGTTGCCTTTACCTGTACGATCATCTCAGTAATAATGTCCGAAGAGGTATGCGAGCTTTCCAGCACCAGATTCATGGATTCTGAAGCATTACGATTGGCACGATCCATTTTATTGGAATTCTCATTCAATGTTACTGTCTCCGAATGGATCGCATTAACATTGTCCCCCATCTCCAACATTCTGGAATTAACAGTCTGTACATTCTCTGCCAGTGATGTAGCGGTTGCAGCCAGCTCGTCCACGGCCTGTCTGATCTGGTTGGTTCCCTTACTGCTTGCAGATGCCAATGTATTTAATAATTCCATGCTGCTATCCAATTGTGCAGCATGTCCATCCACCTCGGTGACAATACTGTTCAATTTATCCCTCATGCTGACAGATGCCCGGATCAGAGTGGTCACTTCACGGATCACAGATTTCACTTCAAGATTGCCTGACAGATTACCATTGGCAATTTGGTCAATATATTCTGCGGTCGTCAGTAATGGTTTTCGTATTTTGAATGACAGATAAACCATGACAGCAATAAAAAGAACATTCAGACATACTGAGCGCAGAACCAGACTTCTTAACATGTCGGATATTGCATCCTGAACTATGCTCTCCCGTTCTCCGGCAAAAGCCATTCCCAGAATCTCTCCGTCATCGGAACATACCGGCATATAATAGACATAATATTCTTCTCCCTTAATCTCTACTCCATCAGTTTCATAATCGTTACCGGCTCTGACCGTCTCCCATATCTGTGGATCAGCCTTGGTTCCTTCTGCCCTGTTCCCATCCTTGTCCACAATGGAAGTAATAAATCTCTCATCCTCCATGAAAAGCGTCTGTTCAATATGCTCATCCTGCAAAGAATCTATAAACTGATAACTGATATCATCCTTTTCCAGAATATCCTCACGGATATCCCATGTGAAATACTGCTCCACTGATGTAGCACATGCTTTCAGCCGCAGATAGGTACTGTCGACCAGTTCATCTTTCATTTTGCCCGATGCAGTCTGAAATTTTTAAAAATAAAGAATGCTTACGCCATGTAACATCGTGGTATTTCTCCAGTTCTCCGTTCCCAACGATCCGGTGTGCCAGATCAGTAGTCCGGTGTTTTCGGCATTTTCTCTTCTGCCTACTTCTGCCGTAAGCTCCACTCCCCGGGCATAGCCCCTTTCCTGCTGTACCACCGTAGGTTCCGTAACCGTCCATGCTTTTGCCGATAATATTCCGTTCTCATACCGCACCCAAATTCTGCATCCCGTTACAAAGCAGTTTGTCACGACCTCGCGGGAAATGCACTGCGCCTGTCCACGCACATACTGTATCAGATACATGGATACCGCATCGGAATGGGCCGCCGTACGGATGATCCGAAGTCCATAACCGTCCAGAGTGTCCGTGTCCGTCTTGATGCAGACATCCAGATACTGTCCGGCGCTGCCAAAACCCTGTCCGGCAGACTTTGCCGGATCGGCTTCCAACAGGACTTCCATATTCCGTTTGGTTTCCGTTCCCATCTCCGGTGCCGTGGTCGGCGTATAGCGGATCCTGGCCCCCTGCATTCCCTGATAGAGCCCTTCGCCCTTACTGCCGTCCCCTGTTGCACCGTAGTGCCAGGAGACCTGCGTCTTTTCCCGGTCCCACTTTTCAAAATCACAGGTATCCGCCGGACGCTTCGCATCAAAATTCCATACACCTTTTTCGTTTCCGGCATGGCTGTAAAGAGGAAGGTTATGAAAATCTGTCCAGATCCTGTCTGTTTCCACATCTTCCGGCGAAATAGCTTTTTCATAAAAGCACTGCACTGCTTCCCCGTATTCGCTGCGATTCGTTCTGGGTCTTATCTGTGCAAAAATATAATATCCCACATCATCTCCGGTGAGGGCATAAACTTTCTCCGGCTGATCCGGTTGGGAGATTGCCGTCACGATTTTGTCCTCTACCCGAATGTTTCTGCTTCGATACCAGATAATATCCGAGCAGTCATTCTCCGCTTCCGTAAAATCATAAGACAGCCGCAGCATTTTGCCTTCAAGACAGATCACCGGATTGCCCGTAAGCCTTGGTGCCGCCACTTTCCGGGGATGAATTCTGACATACGCACCGGTCTGCAATCCCTCTTTGGTCTGCGCCGTGAGTACTACTTCCGTCTCATGGTCTATATTACTGTCTTTCAGTTGCAGCAGACAGCTCCCCTCCGACACACGCTGTATTTCTATGGAGTCTGCACTGTCTCCTTCTATTTTAAAATGTATCTCACACTTCCTCTCACGCCCATCAAAGGTCAGGCATTTTCCCTTTATATTTATGGAAGATCCGCCTGCTTCCAGTTCAAAAGCCTCTGACTCCAACAAAAGCTGTGTAGGAATATCTGTTTTTCCGGCAAAGCGGATCACTTCTCCGTTCCCCAACGGGTCCCAGTCGTCTTTCCCGCCCAGAAGATTATAGACATTGTAGATCGTTTCTCCATCCTTACGGATATAGTAGGCCTCTGCCAGCATCTTTTCGTCAATGTCCACCGTATGGGAATCCGCAACCTCCGGAGGCGTAAACCGGCCTTCCGGATATGTCACATTCGCCTGATAGCACTTCAATGCTACGGAAGGATATTTCGTCCACAAGACCGCAACTTTGGTGTCCGGCAGACCTGCGAAGCTGCTGTCGATCAGTGTGATCTGTCCTCCGACTTTTGTAAAATACTGTGCGTGAGTCTCCCCATCCTGTGGATATTTACAATGAAATGTACAGTTTAAGAATACCGCTCCCGTACCGGAAGCCTGATAGATCGGCATTCCGCTGTAAAAATCAAACTCACAGTCCAGGTACACTGCATTTCCATTCAGAGCATCGTCCGTCTGTTCAAAATGACAATGTTCATACAGGCTTCTGCCCGCGCCACATACGGGATACAGGTTCAGACGACTGACAAACCGGCAATTCTTCGCATGGAACTTATCGGCATTCGTATCCGCCAGCTGTGCCTGTGTAATGGCTTCTGTCCTCTTTTTCACAGACTGCGCAGGATCCAATGCATAATCCAGATCCACGCAGCAATAATTCCCCAGAGTCAGGTTTTCCATCTCCAATTGTTCCCCGGAAAAATGGAACAGAGTATAATTCCCCTTCGCTCCATGGTCGTTCCCCCGGTTGGCGGCAATCACCACATCCTCCGGGTTCTCCGACAGCCCCACCAATTTCAGATTTGCGCAGTTTACCTTGCATCCGTAAGGGTAAAGATCCTTCGGATCCTCCCTTACGATCACCGCCTCCGACTGCGGATCCTCCAGCCAATAGATGCCGGGAGCAATGTAGACCGTCACCGGGTGTTCCACAGTTGCTGCGTTTAGTGCTCCATCCGACAGGACTTCTCTGATGTTATTGTAAGTGTATGGATTTTTCTGTACTTCCTCGTTCGCAAACCTGCTGTCCAGCAGGAGATGACAGGAATCGGGGTCAGGTTTTATCATAAATGTTTTTCCCTTCCTCAGAATAAAATAAGTGACTGATTACTTTTTACTATAGTAAACGACCGCTTATTTATCAAGAGATTAAGTTATTAATATCCTACCATAGAAGTAAAAATTATGGTGAGAAGTCATGAAGAATTGTATCATGCTATGGAAAAATGACGCTGTTGATCTTGCCATCAACAACCAGAGAAGAGCTTTTTCGGATGCGTATAATAATGAAGTGCTGGCAGAAAGTAAAATTTATATTGAACTTTCCTCCAAAAATCCACTCAGTAAATTAAGTTCCCTGGAAATCGAAGATTTAAAAAATACCCCTGCATTCTTGTCATCAACCAGACCGGACAGCAGGATACCGCTTGCCTTTTTCACACTTCTAATAAACCACTGCTGCCAGAATGATATATACCAGAATCGACACCATACAGTACATAGAATTGGTTGTTGATACATAGGCACTGCCCTCTTCCTTTTTCAGAAAAGTCTGCATGCTGAAAGTGGCCGGCGCCGACATATAGGAAATGATGGCAAGATTCAACAGCATGTTATCTCCTATCCACAAATGCACTGCCCACAGCACTCCAATTGCCATAAGTGTCTGTAGCAGAACTCTCATCAGGATTGTCTTCAGGCATGGCCGGATCAGTTCCTTTGTCAGTTCCATGCTATATCCCACAACGATCAGAATGATTGCTGTCACGGATGTGGTAAGGATCCCTTCCACCGCCAGATATGCACCGCCAAAGGGACTGTCGATCAGGCAAATCACCACCTTGGACAGTCCTGCCAGGATTCCAAGCACACTTGCAATAAATGCCGGTGTGTGGAATGCACTCATACATAGTTTCTTTGCATTGATCTTCTCTCCGTTTTCCACCTGTCCCAGCATCCCCATATAGATGCTGAATCCAAACAAAAGTCCTGCAATATCCAGTACTGCGATCTGTGAGAGATTTTCCTGCCCGCACAGGCTGGTATACAAAGGATACGCCATGAGGCCACCCTCATATACACTGACCATAAACGGCAGGTACTTGCGGTATTCTCCGTTCATAAGCGGCTTCAACAGAAATCCTACTCCGAAAGATACCACCAGCATAACGAACATAATCCCCACCAGTTTCCAGGTCTCCACACTGTAATCCGCTGTGGCCAGTGCATGAAAGATTGCCACCGGAAGCATGATATTGGTTACCAGCAGTTTCATATTATCTATTCCGCTTTTGGTAAGTAACTTTAATTTTCTGCATGCCATACCGAGAACCAGCATGACAAGTACCGGCAATATAATTTCTAATATTCTCATTTGTTATCCCTTTCCGAGGTATCCTATACTTTTTTATTTATTATACTTCGATTTTCCTATCCTGTATATTATGTATCCCGGAAGTTTTGTAGAAATGTTTTAGAATTGATGCAGAAATGTTAATGCCAGAATTCGGTCTCCATTTCAGATATGCAAAAAGGCACTGTATCTCAATTTTTTTGAAATACAATGCCTTTTTTACAACACAATCTTACCCAAAGAAATTATACTTGTTAGCCTCAAAAGCTTCCATATAGGTTGCCCCATTGGAACCATACCGGTTGGATGCGCTGACCACATTTTCGGAAGCATTCTTATTGATGTGCTCACCGAGAAATCCTATTTTGGAAGCGATGCCATTCTCTCCTCCCAGTACCTTCTGTAAAGTATCCGCATCCGCATTCCGGAATACTTTCTCGTCCACGATCAGGCTTCCGTCCTTTGCCTGACTGATTCCTATACTTTCCAGTGATTCTTTACTGCCCGCTGGAATGTTTTTTAACTGTTGCTGGTAAAATTCATTCATGATTCCGCCGGTGGTCTTAAGCTGCTTCATGGTAGCATTGTACGCTTCCACCATTTTGTTCACATCACTCAGGATGTCCGTGGTGTCTCCGCTCTCTTTTGCCTTGTCGTAGATGGAATCCTTATCGCTGCCTGCAAGCTTTGACGCAGATTGGCTCAACTTCTCCGACAGATCCTCCAGCTTTGCATAATTATTTTTCCTCAGAATGTCCGTGGCACCGGTACTTGTGGTGTTCATGCTCTTCCCGATGGTTCCCAGCAGGTTCTGGGATGACTTGTTATTGATAATGTCCAAGAGCGACGTTCTCTGAATGGGAATCCCGCTTTTTGCTGCGGAATTTGCCAGCATTTGGGTTGTGATCCTCATTTTGCGACCTCCTTTGATCTGCAATTTTTTCTCTCTGTCTTCTATATCGCCGCTTTTCTTTCACCCTTAATATGTCTTGTAACGAACCGATCTTTTCATGTAACGAAACATCAAAAAATCAGCAGGCCCATCACCCGCAACATTTTTCTATATAGATACAATAATACAAGGACTAATTTTAGTCCACATTCTTCCTTTTATCCAAAATCAATGATATAATGCTAATAGTTTTATTTATACAGATAAAGGAGTCAAAACAATGGATACCCAAATTGAGCAGCTTAATCTTTCTTCTATTACCAAATTTGCATTAGCATATGCCGGAATTACTACTGTTTCCGAACTTAAGGAATATAATTATATCTCTTTAGCAAATGTTCTTCCTCGTAATTGTTCTCTCAATCCCATTATGAAAGAGCTAAACACATACGGTTACATATTTCCTCCTGAAAATGAAATTCCTATTAGCAGCATTCCTATGTCTAAACGCCTTTATAATATTCTTGATCGTAATAACATACTGTATATCTCCCAGCTAACACATTATGCACGGGAGGAAATCATGCAGTTCCGCAATCTCGGAAGTACTACATTAATTGAACTTGACGCTCTGTGCCAAAAATATCACGTAAAAATAAATTCTCTTTCCATTGTAAAGGAAAGTCTCCAACAATTTAATTTTCCTTCTAAATTATATATTTATCTCTTTAGGAACAATATCCACCACATCAATGACTTTAACGACAAAACCGTATATGACCTCTATTGTATATGTAATAAGGACTACCTCCTTACCATGAAAACATACCGTATATTAAGAAAGCATGGGAACACACCTAAAAGCTGGCATGACAAATTTCTATTTGAAATTACGTCTGAGCCAAAATCTATTACTCTTTTTAAAAAGAATAAACTTACTACCTTGTCTCAGTTTTCAAATTTAACTGAAGCGGATAAAAAAAGAATAACTCCTGCCTTGCTCAAAGATATTTTAAATTATCAGCACAAGAGCTAATTTGATTATCCTAATTTCTACATAAAAAGACAGTCAATTCCACATTATATGAAACTTGACTGTCTTTTTCATTCTCTATTTTAATAACTCATCATAAGTAGTCTCTAATACATTTTTTATTGCCCGGAGCTGCGTTGCCTGAATATGCTGGATTCCACGTTCTATCTTTACCAGAGCTTCTCTTGTAATCATTACATTCTCCAACTGCAACAATGCAACCATTTCCGTCTGCCTGATTCCTTTTTCTTTCCTTATACGCCGGATATTCTTACCAATAAAAGTCAAGTCCAAATTTGTGTGTAAATTCATCTTCCAGCTATATTAGTCCGTCTATGCTGCCTTTATCTTCAGGAGATTTGATTGAATGGAGCTTAGTTTGTCATAGTATTCTTTCATATCAAAAATTCTGTGACTGACACTCCAATCATTATGATCATCCTGAAGAACTGCACCAATCAGTCGTATAATAGATTCCGTATTAGGGAAAATCTGAATGACCTTTTCTCGTCTTCTGATCTCTCTGTTTTCACGCTCTATTATGTTGCTGGTTCTTAATGCAATACGATATTTTGAAGGTAATGCCATGATTGTAATGCTATCTTCAAACCCTTCATCAAGGATAACCATTGCTTCATTTGCAACATCCTGATATTCATCGTATATTGATTCTTTTAGGCGACGGGCTTCTTCAATAGTAGTTGCATTGAACATATCTCGCAATTCAGAAGCTAAACCAGTGCTGTATTTTTTGGGACACTTATCTATGATATTTCTAGTAAAATGAGCCTGACAACGCTGCCATGAAGAACCAGAGAAGCATTCCTTTATTGCTTCAACAAGCCCTGCGTGTGCATCTGATATCACAATATCCACGCCACGTAAGCCACGACTTTTAAGACTTTCAAAGAAGTCCTTCCAGGTGTTTACTTTCTCAGAATCGTATACTTCAAAACCGAGTACTTCCTTGTGACCTGTATTGTTTATCCCAATAGCGACAAACAATGCTTTGGACTTGACACGATGATCTTCGCGAACTTTTAAATATATCGCATCAACAATAATAAATGGATAATGTTCCGGTAATAAACGTTCTTTGAAATGTTTAATTGGAACATCAAGTTCCTTACAAATTTCAGAAACAGTAGATTTAGAGAAAGACTCTCCACAGAGTTCTTCAGTTACTTTTTTGACATTTCTGGTTGATATACCCTGCACTACCATTTCCATCATTGTTGTAATTAAAGCCTGTTCATTACGCTGATAATTTTCGAACAAGGAAGTTTTAAATGGAACATTACGATGTCTTGGAACCTGTAATTCAATCTTTCCAATACGGGTGGTTAATGTTCTTGTCCTAACTCCATTTCTATAATCAGAACGTTCTTGAGATCGTTCATAATTACTTGCTCCAAGCTGTTCAGCAGATTCAGCCTGAAGAACCTGATTAAGTAAAGCTTCCATAAGTTTGCCAAAAGCTTCATCCTTAGTTTCTGAAAAAAGTCCTACAAAAAAATCACTATCTAATGTAAAATGTAATTGAGCCATGAGTTTCATCCTTTCAATTATGTTTTTGTGTGGTAACTTAATTATAACTGAAAGATGAGCTCTCGGCTCTTTTTTATATAAATTTGTAATTTACACCATTATATGGACTTTATCCCAATAAATATCTCATCTTGCTTTATTTTCTGTTCCATCCATTTTCACCATGCCCATGAACCCATTTTGGTTCTTTTTGCATTATTTTATGCAATACGCATGGTGAAAAGGGACTTGTTTTAGTCCATGTCACGAAATAAGTGAAAACTTCCGCAATAAAAACTCTATTAATGTATAATGCTCTTACTTATATAAGAATATATAAAATTCCCTTGAGCTGAACCACACTTTCTAGTCCACCTCAAGGGAATCCCTTATTATTCTTCAACTTTTTTACCAAACTTATAATTACTCGGATACTCTATATTATAAATATCCTCTCCGTATGGTATGTCCAATGTATGAGATTCACTTAAAACATATTCCTTATTACCAATCTTAAAAATATCTCCAGCTTCATATTCGTCAAGCAAAATACCACCCGAAGTCAAATTCTTATATCTTGCATCATATCGTTCCTTAGACTGAATTGGACTTGTTGTTTTAGTGGCAGAATAAAATTGTGTTGCTTCCCTATCTCCCATTTTTACTGTGAAAAAGCCATTTTTTATCCCTGCATTTTCCATATATCCTCTTATTTCTTCATCTGAATAAGACAACTGAACATATACAGGGTCTTTTGTCATCATATAATTCCAAAAGCTCGCATACCTTTCCAACACCGGATCATAAGGCTCGCCACGCATAATCTCGGAAACAATAGCGCCTATCCCCTTATTATCTGTGTATAAACAATGCTCCTGTCCGTCACGGGAGACATATTTAAAATACTTATTCTTCCCAAAGTCAATGATATTATCTTCCGCTTTAATTTCATTCAAAGAAGTTCCACTGATTTTAGGTATCTGCTCCGCTGTAAAAAATGTTCCTTCGCATTCGTATATATCGCCTTGTTTTCGTACCTTAGAAATATCATTATTCATAGCAGATAATATACTGTTTGAAATCATTTTATTTCTTTTTCCTGCTGAAGCTGTATAAATTCCTGTATCATACATTGTATTTCTAACAAATAAATCTTTTTTCCTACTTTGAGTAACACTTTGCTGATTGCACATAATATTTGCCAAACTCTGTCTACGACCTAGAATTTGAAGTGAATTACTAAAAGGAAAAAAATTAACATTCATAGCATCACTCTTTCTAAAATTATTGTATAATCACAACATCATCCTCAACATATGTTGATGTAACCGGATATGCATAATACAAAGAAATAGTAGGAGTGAAAGATATATCCTTACTATAGCCATACGTTATTGACCATCTGCCTTTTAATGGCATGTTTAAAGATACTAACCCCGATTTATCCCACGTATATGTAGATAAGTTAACTGTATTATTGCTACTAAGATTTCTAACTGAAATACTATCTACCGCAGTAGTTCTTATTCCACTCATTGAAAGCATATATACTACAGCATCTTCTGGCAGAGCATCCTCAAATCGTAAATCTATAGATGATGAACTATCGCTGCCATTTGCCATGTTTACAGTAGGCATTTCCACTTTACAACTTGCAACAGAATAGGTTGGACCACCTACTAGCAATATATAGTCTGAAGATGATGATGTAATTCCTTTAATTTTTACATAATAAAATCCATCTGTTGATGCCACAAACGGATATGCTGTTGAACCAAATCCTATCTTTGTATATATTTCATCTAAAACAAGACTGCCGTTTGGATCATAAACCTCAAATTCAAAAGGATCATCGTTACAAGTAACATACTGCGTTCCGGCTGACAAATATACCTTAAACCAATCCTCGTCAGTATTACTTGTACTTCCTGTAACTACATGCTGGCTAGGACGACTACCACTGACTGCCTGTGCAGCGGTTTCATGATTTGCCATAATCGTTTCAGCGGTTTCCATAGTATTATTAGGCTCTGTTTCTCTCACACTTTCTGCATGTACAGTCATGCTTGCAGTACCAATAATAAATACAGACATTAAACAGGTTGTCAACATTTTTGCTAATTTTTTTTTGATCATAAAACCATACCTCCTAAGATTTTTGTTTTTCTCAATAATTGAGTACCTAAACTACACTTCTAACATAAACCCGATTCAAACATTTTTACAACTACCTGTGCAGAAAGTGACCTTTTATTGCAGAAAATGACACTCAAAATATAAAAATCACCCGCTGATTCCTTTCTGAAGCATCACCGCTTACACTTTTCTCAGATACTTCATGTATGCGGTGACAAAGTCATTGTATTTCTGTTTTGCTAAAAATACGCTCTCACCGTTTTTCAATTCTATGTTGCTGTTGTCATACCGGGCGACCTCCTGCAGATTCACAAGAAATCCCCGATGGGAGCGGAAAAAGCGATCTCCCAGCTTCTGCTCCAGCACTTCCATTTTTTCATAAAAACAGTAGGGCTCCTTCTTTGACTTGGTGTGCAGCATAATTTTTCTGGCCTGGTTCTCGGCATAGAGGATATCATCCACAGGAATCCTGACATAGTTGCCGCCTACTTTTATAACCAGCGGTTCAACATTCTTTTTACTCCGGATCTGGCAGATTGCCCTGTCCATGACTTCTGTGAACTTCTGTTCATCGATAGGCTTCAAAAGATAATGAAACGCCCCCACATCATAGCCTTCAAACACATATTCACGTAAGGCCGTCACGAAGATAATCAGTGCATCCGACCTTTCACGGATCTTTCTGGCCGTCTCCATACCGTCCGGTTCCGCCGCATTCTGCTCCCGGTTCAGGGAAATATCTAACAGGATCAGGTCAAACGCCGTCGGATCCGCCAACAGTTCTCCGCCGTCGACAAACAGTCGGATTTCCCCCTCCGTACATTTCTCTACCAGCCTTTTCAGGTATTCTCTTATGGGCTGTTCATCGTCACATATTGCTATTTTCAGCATTCGTCTTCTACTCCCCCGGATCTTATTCCATTCAAACATTTCCTTTTTTATATCGCCACTTTTCCTTTGAAATTCAATCCTATGTAACGAAATGCGATTTTTGTGTAACGAAAAAATCAGCGGGTATATAGCATCCCAAAAGCTCTGCGATTCCGGTCAGCATTAACTTGGTTTCAAATAAGTCCCCTTTATCCTCTAAAAAGAGGCTTCCTCCGTATTTCTCTGCGGTCCGCTTCACAGAGCGAAGTCCTCTTCCATGCTTTCTGGTATCTGTTTTTTCCGTCTGAAGCTTGGCATTATTTCCTGCCCTCTTACTATTTTTCATATGCAGCAGAAGATTGCCACTCTGATATTTCAACTGAAAATGAATATATTTTTTGCCCTGTTCCATTTTGTCACAGGCTTCTATGGCATTATCAAAGAGATTTCCGAACAGGATACCCATATCTCCGTCTGCCACCAATATCTTTTTCGGTACAAAGGTTTCTATCCCGATCTCTATGTCATGCTGTCTAGCCTTTCCTGCCTTGACCTTTAAAATGGAATTCAGCACCGGATTGCTGGAGTACACTTCTTCATCCGCTGTTCTAATATCCTGTAACATTCCTTCTATCATCCTTCTAGCTCCGGAACTGCCCTGTTCTTCTGTGGTATCATACACCGCCAGCAATTGATTCTTCATATCATGTCGGACGGCATTGATCTTGTCCACATATACTTCCAGTTCCCGATAATACTCTTCCTTATAAGCTGCTTTCTGTCGGTCCATTTCCTCTTCCCGTCTCTTTTCTATTACTTCTGTATACTTCTCCATCATGAGAAACACCAGATAATTGCAGATAAAAATGGTAAATATAACCGCCAGACATAAAACTACCAGTTCCCCACTGATGGAGCGTTTGGCAATCTCTATCAACAGAATACAGCAGACAATGCTTGTAAACGGGATGCAGCAGAACAATCCTGCCACCGTGCGCGGAAGCATAGAAAAAGACAGCTTCTTTCCTGTCTTTTTCCGGCAGAAAATTTCTACCACCGTAAGCCGAAGCATTTCCAAGATAAACGCCAACAGAAAGTAACTGACCATTTCATCTCTCCCCCAAACTCCTACCACTGCCATATGTAGTACATACCCTATGGGTTCTGTCACAAAATTAATTCCAACATAAATTAGTACGGCAAAAATCCGGGAACGACCTGCTGCCCGGTACTGTAGGCTGAACAGCCACAATATCATTACTGTATTTAACAGATTACACACAGGATTGCCCAGGGAGTTGACAAAGCTGCTGATGCCTGCACAGATACCCATAATCAGCACAGACAGCTCCAGCCCCGTTCTCCTGTTCCCGATATAAGCCTCTAAAAACCTGCGGTAAATCAGCATTTCAAATAAGTTTAGAAGGAACCGGACTCCATACAGCATCATCCGCACATCCCTCCCTGTACAAATTCATAATGCCGCATGGCAAGCTCCCGTCTGTATCCCTTTGTAATATGCAGTTTCTCCCCGTTTCGCATAATGGCAATCTCGTTGTCCTTCCGGTCAAGGTTATACAGATTGATGATATACGAGCTGTGGATATGCACAAAGGACTTGGGATTTAACTGTTTCCAGATTTCCTCCAAGGTCATGTTTGTCTTATATACATCTTCAAAAGTGTGAATGAGTGCCTGTCGGCCTTTCTTCTCAATGTAGAGAATCCGGTCATATTTCAGGCTGTATCGACTGGCTCTGTAACCAAAAGAAAAATGTTGACTTGTAATATTCAGATAGGTGGCTGCCCTCTCCAATATCTGCAGCAGCTTTTCATCCGATATGGGTTTTTCAATAAAATCAAAGGTCACTACATCAAATACATCCTTCATGTATCTGGTGTAGCTGGTCAGGAACACAAACAACGCCCTGCTGTCTTTTTCCCTGATACTTTTTGCAAGTTTCAGTCCATTCATTCCCGGCATCTCAATGTCAAGGATGTATAAATCATACGGACTGTTCTCTGTTTTCAGTATCTCCATAACAGTGGAAGTCGAATCAAAATAACTGCATACAAGGTCATACCCCTGTATACGGCAGAAACACCCCTTTATTCTCTCCAATTCTTTTGGATTGTCATCACAAACAGCAATCCTCATAATGTAAATCCCTCCCTATACATCTTTGTACAGGCAGGAATGTGGTTTACTTCGGCTGGAGCATCAGTTGTCCCATGTAGGCAAGCATTCTTTCGATGAATCGGTTTCTTTCTTCCCTGTCGCAGTTCGCAAGAAACAGTTCCACATCAAAAGTCTGGTTCTTCTCTCCGGTAATCAGATAGGTCGGGTCAATCCGGTATCTCTCATACAGTGTCAACAGCTTATCTGTGCTTAATCCGTATAGTCCCCTCTCCAGCTTCTGATAATGTCCTGCATCCACACTCAGCACTTCTGCAAATGCCTCCTGTGTATATCCCATGTTCTCTCTGACGGTCTGCAGCCTTTTTCCAATCTGTACATTTATTAACTTCTGTTCTTCTGTCATGATCAGCACCTCGCTTTCATGCTAATCATAACAACGCAAAACACCCTGTAACACTTTGCTACACAACTTGCAATTAGTTGTTTTGCAACTTAATCCTGTATATGCAAAGGGAGCAATGAACAAATCGTTCATTACTCGCCTTCTTAACTTCTTTACATAATAACCACTAGATTTACTTTATTAAAACATTCTCTATCTTTTGACAAAGCCATATGATTTTAGTATCGCATCCCAATCATCACGAAACTTCTGATAGTTTTGAAAAATAGGTGCATCTTTTTCAAATTCGCTCTGCCAATCTAGCATATATCTTGTTGCATCCAAAAGAATATTTTCATCATTCCTTTCAAATCCTTTTGTCAACAGAAATGAATATTTTTCATATTCCTCCGGTGCTTTTTCTTTCATAAGTTCGCCTGCACTGACATAACCGTATTTTAATCTAATGTCACTTCCCTGCTCTATTCGATGTAGACTTCCCGCCGTCTGCAAAGATTCTTGTAAAAATGCAATCTTTTCTTCATCCTTTAAGGCTTTCAACCCTTCACTGGATATTTCCACCTTGACCACTTCTTCATGAATCTTATTTTCCGGATTGCTTAATTGCATCCAACTGTTTTTTATCGTTCCCATTCCTAAAATACTGTCCTCCAACACTTGCCGGATTATAATTGCTACTAACATTCATCGACATATCCGTGTCCTCCTTTATTTGAAATCCTTTTCTTTTTAAGCCTTTATTCCTTTGAAACAATAGATTTATTCGCTTTATTTCTTATACTGAAAAATCAAATCGGCTTCCAATATTACTTTCTTCTTTTACTTTGTTCCAGTCAACTTCATTGATTTTGGCTATAAGCTCATCCATAGAGGAAGCAGAAACGATTGTCCTTTTTACCGGCTCCTGTTCCTTCTGTGCCGCTTTTTTCTCTACAGATTTCTTTTCCTCTGCCCTTTTCTCCCTTGCCGCTTCTATATGATCTCTCTGCTGTTTTGACATTTTCTCCAATTCAGCAAACATTGTAGTAGAACCATCTTCATTGAACGAAATGGCAATTTTAGAAATAGCAACATCATTATTCTGCTTTCCAAAGGCTCGCTCATATCCATATTTCTCATTGATTGCTTCTGACATACGGACCGCACCTTGAATTCCATTAATTTGCTGTTTTTTGTATTTCTCACCAGAAGCCATTTTCTCTAATTCTTCTGCGGAAAACATAACTGTAAACTCTTTTGTACTGCGGGAAAGCAGCTCCTTTGCATCTTTCCCATCCTCATATACCATGATGTCCATATCCCCATAGGTTTTCCTAATTTCATCTAAAACATTTTTTGCCACAGTTGAAAGTTTTGGCTCTTTAATCTCACTGTTGAATTCCTTAAATTCCACTTGTCTTGAATTGCTCTTTGCCACATTCTTTTTAGTGGTATCATTTGTGTTTTGTGTCACATAATTGTTATATGAATTGCTTATACCTGTCATTGACATATCCGTGTCCTCCTTTGAAATCCTTTTCTGTCCGTTATTCTCACTCAACCTTTTTCCCAAACTTATAATTACTTGGATATTCCAAATTATAAATATCCTCTCCATACGGAATATCCAAAGTATGATTTTCACTTAAAATATATTCCTTATCGCCAATCTTAAAAATGTCTCCGGCTTCATATTCATCAAGTAAAATGCCACCAGAAGTCAAATTCTTG
>ENA-OPSQ01001190-OPSQ01001190.1-human-gut-metagenome-genome-assembly--contig:-NODE-1190-length-18706-cov-4.600987_pt1 | contig 18706 bp, 18 predicted proteins | sample MGYA00241456_ERZ501904 | MGnify/ENA primary metagenome ERZ501904 (study PRJEB25962, sample SAMEA2042452) | human gut metagenome | biome: human gut; feature: human-associated habitat; material: faeces...
ATGCTTCCACAGCCTTCATCAATTCTTCTTTTGTAAAATCCGGCCAGGGAACCGGAGTAAAGTAAAATTCCGTATAAGCCAGCTGCCACAGCAGGAAATTAGAGATTCTCTGCTCATTGCAGGTACGGATCAACAGATCCGGATCCGGTATCCCAGCGGTATCCAGATAATCTTCCAGCATATCCGCCGTGATGGTTTCCGGTGATACTTCCCCGCTTTGTACCTTTGCGGACAGTTTTTTCACCGCACGGATGATCTCATCCCTGCCACCGTAGTTGATGGCAATCTGGAAATGCAGACCGTCATTGTTCTTCGTAGCTTCTTCCAATTCCGCGATGCGGGTCTGAATGTCCTGATCCAGTCTGGTCTTATCTCCCAGAACTCTGACGCACATACGATTTTTTTCGGCAGTCTTCAGACAGGTTTTCATATAATTGCGCAACAATTTCATCAGCGCATCCACTTCGTCCTGCGGCCGGTTCCAGTTCTCTGTGGAAAAAGCATATACCGTGAGATACTGAATCCCCATACGGTACGCCTCCTCACAGATCACTTCTACCGTTTTGGCCCCCTGCACATGACCGTAGTTGCGGGGCATTCCTTTTGCCTTGGCCCAACGGCCGTTACCGTCCAGAATAATCGCTACATGGTTCGGAATTTTCAAATTTTCTTCCATAATTTCAAACCTTCTTAAATCCTTAAACTGTCATGATTTCCTTGGACTTGCTGTCGATCAGGGCATCAATATCTTTTACATATTTGTCGGTAAGCTTCTGAAGCTCCTCCTCCAGACCTTTGATCTCGTCCTCAGACACTTCTGTCTTTGCCAGCTTCTTGAAAGCATCGTTACCGTCTCTTCTGATGTTACGGATGGCTACTTTGCCTTCTTCCCCCTTCTTCTTTACTTCCTTGACCAAGTCTTTTCTGCGCTCCTCGGTAAGCTCCGGGAATACGAGACGGATCACGCTACCATCATTGGAAGGATTGATACCGATATCGGAGGTCATGATCGCTTTTTCGATCTCCTTGATCAGAGACTTCTCCCAGGGAGCGATCTGGATGATACGTGCCTCGGGAACAGTTACGTTACCTACCTGCTGAATAGGGGTGGGAGTTCCGTAGTAGTCTACTCTCAGCTTATCCAGTACGTGAGGGTTCGCACGTCCCGCACGAATGGCAGCGAAATCTGCCTCTAAGAATTCAAATGCCTTCTGCATTTTATCACTATATACCTGTACTCTTGCGTCCATAATTTCCTCTCTTCTGCGCTCTGCGCCTTTCTATTATTTTGATTTTATACAGTTACTTTCGTTCCGTTGAACTTACCCTTCAGGGTATTCACAATGCTGTTTTCCTCATTCAGGCCGAATACCCACATGGGCATCTTGTTATCTCTGGCCAGAATGGATGCGGTCATATCCACTACCTGAAGGTTCTTCGCAATGACTTCATCAATGGATACTTCATCGTATTTTTTCGCCGTAGGATCCTTGGCGGGATCTGCATTGTATACACCGTCGATTGCCTTTGCCAGCAGAATTACATCTGCCTCTACCTCAATGGCACGCAGGACAACTCCGGTATCGGTGGAAAAATAGGGATGTCCCGTACCACCTGCGAAGAACACTACCATGCCCTTTGCAAAATATTTGTTGGCTCTGTCCTTAGAGAACAGCTTGGTAAAGGAGCCGCACTCGAACGGAGTCAGGATATTGGTCATCATGCCTACCGAGCGGAAAATCTCCGAGACATAAATACAGTTCATGACCGTGGCCAGCATACCGATCTGGTCAGCCTTTGTGCGGTCGATATTCTCACTGGAACGTCCTCTCCAGAAATTACCGCCGCCGATGACAATACCGACCTGGATGCCGTCATCTACCAGTTCCTTTACCTGCAGTGCCACCTTTCTGACGGTCTCCTCGTCGAATCCGGTCTTTTTCTCTCCTGCCAGTGCTTCACCACTGAGTTTCAGTAATATTCTCTTCATGATCGTATGCTCCTTATTTTGTTTTCTTTTTCTCAGGCTTATAATCGTCGAAGAAAGAAGTCGGGCTGACTTCCGCATAGCACTGTGAGCACATACCTTCGATCACCGCACCATTGTTGATCTGTACGGACTTAGACTTAATATTTCCCATTACGATAGCGGAAGAATCCAAAATGACAGGTCCCTGTACATCGATGTCACCTTTTACTGCACCTGCGATGGCCGCGCTGGTAGCGGTAATGTTGCCGATGACAACAGTGCTTGCTCCGATCTTCACGGAGCCCTCGCTCATGATCTCGCCGTTGATTTTCGCGCCTTCTGCAAAAATCTCAGCTGCCTTGGAATTACCATTGATATATCCGGTAATGTTCAGTTTGCCCAGAATATCAATGTTTCCATTAATTGTGCCTACCAGATCCATAGATCCTTCGGAACTTACATCTCCGGTGATCACCATGCCGGCAGTAATAATTGCGTTTTCATCTGATGCGGTCTTTACGTCCATTCTCTTCTCTGCTCCTTTGTTTTCCTCTCTATGTTCCTGTTCCAGAACACTTCCTACGGTCATATCGTTCTGAAGCACATGATCCAGATCCAGCGCTGCTTCTTCCGCAGACTGTTCCGGTGTCTCTTCTGCTTCCTCCACAGGCTTTTCTTCTGCATTTGCCTGCGGGATCTCAATAGAATCCAGGTTCTTCAGCATCTCTTCCAACGCTGCATTATCCTTTGTTGCATCTGTGGGCTGCTCTGTCTGCACTTTTTCTGTCGTTTCCGGCATATTCTTAACCGGTTGCTCTTTAGTCTCTGCGACGTCTCCCTGATTCAGATCTTCTTCCGGCATCAGTTCATTCACCGCCTGTGACAGATCTTCCTTCAAATCTGAGAAAAATCCCATGATTATGTACCTCCGTTTATCTCTTGTTCTATTATAAATATTTTCTATAATATAATGCAATTCTCCGGTTCCCTGAACTTTCAAAATTGCAATTATTCCACATGATGTACCGGCCTGGTATTCTCCGTGATCGGCAAGATCACCGTATCCGGTCTGGCCAGAATATTTTCTATGATATCCGGTAATGCTTCCACCGTAGTCGGTTTCTCCGCAGAGTCATGCAGCAATATGATCGATGTATCTCTGGTATCGATATCCTCTGTACAATTCTCCAACAAGGTATCGATAGACAGATTCCTGCTTCCGCCATCTCCGGAGGACACATTCCAGTCAAAATATTCCACGCCCTGACTGTCCAGATAATCAATAAATTCATGCATATCAATATTGCTGACCGTATTGGAGCTGCCCCCAGGGAAACGATAATAGACGCTTTCCACACCGGTCGCCTGGTAGATGTCGTCTCTGATCCGTGCGAAATCTTCTGTGAAACTATCCAGCGATTCATAGAGTTCTTTATACTTGTGGCTGTAAGAATGCATTCCCAGGGTATGACCATCCTCCACGATCCGCTGCAAAGCCGCCTCCGCTTCAGAGCCATCCTTTCCCACCACAAAAAAAGTAGCTTTCACATGATACCGGTACAAAATATCCAGTATCTCATCGGTATAAATACTGGGACCGTCATCAAATGTCAGATAAACCTTGTGAATCATCTCCTGTCCGGGATCACTCTCCGGCGTATGCTCCGACACTTCACCGGAAGTTACTTCTTCCTGTGTTTGGACACCTTGCTGTATTGCAGTCTCTGACTGTAGCTGCTGCAACAGGGTCTGCCGTTCCCGGTCCCTGGCATCCAGTTCCTCCAGGCGCTGTTCCAGATCCCGCAAAGTCCCATTGATCGCATGCAGTCTGCAGATCAGATAGACACAGCACAGGATGGGAATCAACAGTCCTACGATCACAATGCCTATGATCATCTTCTTCAACCGCTGTACTCTTCTCCGCCGATCATCCGGCGCTGTCTGTTGGAGTTCTCTTGCCATAAATATTTCTACGTCTCTCTTCCTATTTCGAAATCTTTCCTTCCATCAGACAAGACTTCTGTAACAGTATAGCATATTCCACTTTTTTGGGAAAGAGATTTATGTAAAACTTTAAAAGCCGCGGCGGATATTCCTATCCCCGCAGCTTTTACCTCTATATTTCGATATTCCGTAATGATATTCCCCTCTGTGAATGAGTATTTCCTGTATGCCCGGGTTTTCTACCCTATTTCCTGCATTTTTCGCTCCGGATAATGCCCCATAATGAAATGTTGGAAAAAGAGCGCCGGAAGGTGATGGCTTCGAAACCGATACCATATCTCCTCCGGTACATTATCGAACTGGCAGATCTGACCGTCACTTGCGAACTCCATCTCCAACACCTGTCGTTGTGCATCGTACCCTGCGGATCTGATCATCGGATTAGCCAATATGTACCTTCTCATTGTCTTTTGTTCTCGCTTTCTGTTTCTGCTTTTGTCATCCCTGACAGAAATGTCCTTTACTATAATGCGTTCAGCTATATCTTTTCCCTGAAAGAGTTCCCCCTTTATACTTTCACGTTAAGATTTTGTCCCACCCACTATGACAATCGCAGATTATTTTATTTTTCCCTTCGTTTTACCCTTATGCAGGTCTTAGCATACTTTCTGAATACGTGTGCTGTATCCCCATGCCCTCTGTGGCAGTCTGCGGATAACATTTTTTCTGCTGTCCGCAGCCAATACAATATTTAGTTTTGATCGAGTGTAGCAATATAAAAGTTTCGTTTATTGATAGTTAGTAGGTAAACTTAAATGCTCCCGTGTCGTTCACAACTTCTTCGTAGCCGTCCACGTCTGCATAATGCGTGCAGATCACACGGTAGGTTCTGTCCTTGATGGCTTCAGGATATTTTAAATTTGCTCCAAAAATTGAGCAATCATAAGATTCTGTACCATCAGAGACAAGCACCGTTTTCCAACCATACCACATTTTCTGCTGCACCTTAATATCCTTTACACCTATAACAGATGCCGTACCTATACAAGACGTTGTAAAGGACATACATAACCCCTCGTCCATTTTAAAAGCCATAATAATTTCGCAATCAAACATCGTTGTTATAGGCTTCACATCCGAAATACTATATTCCGGACTCATGTTTGTTACTGTTACTTTCATAGTGGTATCCCCATTGAGATACGCTTCCTCTGCATGGGCTTCCTGTACCGGCACGCTAAAAGCAAAAATCAGTGCCAATACCAAAGCAACTATTTTTCCACTCTTTTGTTTTCTTTTTCTCACTCGTGTTTTCCTTTCCTTCATAAGATTTTTTGCTACACTTTTAGAGGCTCAAATTATCCCTCTATATAGTACATGTGATTTATTCTTCAAATCTTACAAAGAACTTTAACTTTTTTGAAAAGATTTGAAAAGTTTTTCAAAAAAGTCTTTAGAAAATTCTTAGAAAAAGTAAAAAAAAGAGATTGAGTTTTTCACCCAATCTCCTGTCACAGATTTCAATAATTATCTACTATTGCTTCTTGGTATTTGACTGCAATTTCCTTCAAAAATTCCCTATCATTTATTCCTGCAACTGCATATTTTTCATTTTCATAATAAAAATAAACGATATAGCTTTGATTTCCATTATCCTCCTGCTTGCTGAAAACCTCTAGACTGATACCATCATTTTCAAATTCTTCACAAAACACATAGCCTGGATAAGTTTCTCTCACACGTAATATTTCCCGTGGATAAATTTTAATTTCATACTGCAACATCTCAGCTTGCTCCTTATTTAAAATCACATATATCGTATCTGATTCATCCGTCTGAACTGTTTCTATTCGTTTCATGCGGTATCCACAATCATATAAATCCCTAATTCCAAGTGCTACCTTAACATACTTCTTATATATTTCCGGTACATCTTCTACACTATCATACTCTTTTCGAGCACAATTTTCCGATTCTTTATTGGATGATTCCGGTGAAGTTATCATCGTTGTTCCCTCTTCATTCTTATCCATCCACCAGAAGAACCCGCCATGCTTCTCGGCATTTACCGCCATCTGCCAGGAGCCTCCCAGCATGATCACAATCAATACAGCCGCTGCCACTACAACAGCCCTGTGCTTCTGAAAATAATGCAGGACCTTATGCTCTTTCTTTTTCTCCGGCTCATCGGCCTCTGCCAGAATTCTTTCCTCTTCCTCACGCTCTGCACAATATTTCCAAAAATTATCCACCACTTCATCCGATGACAGTCTGTCTTTCTCCTCCTCAGGAGTCAGACCGTCCAACAGTTTTAATAAATTCTGAACTTCATCTGCATCAAATTCTTCATCGGAAGCTTCCATTGTATACCAATCTAATCGTTTCTGAATCTCCTGAATCAGACTTTCATTGTCCTGTTTCTTCATTTCTGCTCTGTTCCCTTCTGTATCTCATCGTCCGGCTTCGATGCCTGATCTTTATCCCTCTCTATTATATGTGTCTCTTTTTTGTCATTTCTTACAGACATTTTTTGTTTTTTGTCGAATACCTTACCGTCGTATATGACTTTTGCCACTTTCCCACGGAGTCTGTTGATTCGTACGCTCATGTTGTTCTCGGACGTATTTTCCAGCTTTGCCATTTCCGGTATTTTAAACCCTCGTACAAAATACCGTGAAAAACGTTTCTTATCTTCTTTGTCCAGGTTATTCTCCAATACGATATCCAATTCTACTTTACCATATTGGTCCTTCGCCTCAATATGCTCATGCCCTTCTATAGGGATTTCACGTTGTAACTTTCTGGTCTTTTTATTAAAGTCCTGGATTTTGTATCTCGCCGTTTCAATCAGAAAACCTGTCTGATTGGGATGTTCCTTCAGCTGATCCCACTTTTTATAAGCAATATAAAGCGTCTCCTGTAATACATCCTGTGCCAGAGACTTATCCAGTATCCGGCATTTGATGAAGTCATATAAGATCGCCTGATTCTCACGAATCAATCTGGTAAACTCCTGATGGTCTGCTTCCATCTCTTCTGTCTTTTTCTTATGCATTTGTCATCGCTCCATTATGAGGTTTTATCTTCTCAAAATTTCTCTTATATAATTTACCATTCATTCCTATACTAAATATAGGCGTTTTTACGATTCGTTTAAAATTTCTATTTTGTATCTATATATTTAGCTTTTTATAAAATCACTGTCAATTATTTGTCGCCGACAAAATCCGCTAATATTTGTGCCGATTAAGTGTTGACAAACAAGGTCGCTTTTGTTAGAATAAACCACGGTGATTGCATAACAATCACGTGATGCTGCTGTGGCTCAGTCGGTAGAGCGTCGCATTGGTAGTGCGGAGGTCACGGGTCCGATTCCCGTCAGCAGCTCTTCTTTAAAAAGTATGATCTTAAAAGTTATAGGCTTTTAAGATCATTTTTTTATTTCTCTATTTAACATCTTCCAATAACTGATGAACGGAAATATCCAGCACTTCCGATATATCCAAAATCACTTCCAGTGAAAAAGGCTGGTCACAATTAGGTGCTTCGATTTTGGTAAGGTAACTAATGCTGATACAAACCATATCCGCCAATTGTTCCTGCGTAAGTCCTCTGAGCTTACGGTATTTTTTAATTGTCTGTCCTATGCTCTTATACTCTTTTGAATGTTTCTGATTCATTTTCACATCTCCTGTATCTACCCTTACAATTCTAATAGATAATGTGAAAACGGAATTTCAGTTATAATGAAAGTTTCAATGCATAAAAATATCGACTCCTTTCTCCGGATCACCGGATGAAAAGAGTCGATATGAATACTGTTTTATATTAATTGCGACGTAATATGAATTTTCCCACCAGATCATTCAATGAGAATGCCTGTGCGGATAATTCTTCACTGGTAGCCGAAGATTCTTCCGCCGATGCCGAATTCGACTGTACTACCTCGGATATCTGATTCACTCCGACTTCTGCCTGTTCCATAGCCTGCGCCTGTGCCTTGGATTCCTCGCTGAGACGTTTCGCATCTGCAGCAATCTCCTTAACTCCTGTAACGATCTGTTCCAATGAGTCGGCTGCCGCTTCCGCTGCCATATTGCCGTTCTCAATCTCCTGCAACGATCCCTCGATCAGGCTTCTGGTATCTACCGCCGACTGTGCACTCTGCTCGGCCAGTTTACGGATCTGTTCTGCCACTACTGCAAATCCTCTGCCTGCATCTCCGGCTCTGGCTGCCTCAATCGCTGCATTCAGAGACAACAGGTTCGTCTGACTCGCAATATCTTCAATGTCAGCAATAATATTCTGTATCTTTTTAGATGTTTCATTGATCCGATCCATTTCTTCCATCAATGACTTCATCTGTGTATGACCTTCGTCTGCCTGCTTTGCATAGTTCTCAGCCTTTTGTGTAGTCTTCTGAAGCTCACCGGCAGTACGTGTGACCGAATCTGTAATATTGGTGATCGTTGCTGTCAGTTCTTCCACGGAACCCGCCTGATCCGTAGCCCCCTCTGCAAGTGACTGTGCAGACTGTGCCAGATTCTCCGCTCCGGCAGATACCTGCTTGGCAGCCTCCTCTACCTGTTCCAGCGTACTGTTCATCTGTCGGTTCATCTTGCGCATTGCATTTTTCAGCGCTCCAAACTGACCAACATATTTTTCCTCAATCTTAGTTCCTATTGCATAATTGCCATCTGCCATCTGGCCCAGCAGTTCTCCTGCATCCGTAATGATCAGATTCAGATTGTCTGCCATTTCTTTCGCCACCCGGATCATGTATGCAATTTCATCCTCTGTATTGCATTCCGGGAATTCACTTACCAGGTCTCCCTGCGCGAACGACTGAAGCCGGTCTGCCAGTGCCACCATCGGTTTCTCAATATCACCCGCCATTTTTTTGCCCAGTATGACAGAACTCCAAAAAGAGGATATCACAATCACAAGGATCACGATCAACATGATAAATTCCATATGACGCAGATTCTTTTCTGCACGATCCCCTTTTTCAACACACACATTCATCAGATTCACAAATTGTGCGTAGACATTCTCGTACTGTGTTGTCAAGTCTCCGGTATCCAGTTCCTGTGCTTTCAAATAACCATCTGCATCATCTGATACAGCCAGCTGCAGAACCTGCTCATCCAGTTCCCAATAACCATCCAGTGCTCGGAGCACTTCGTCATATGCCGTTCTGCCTTCATCAAACCGGAGCGTTCTGTCAAGCTCCTCCATGTATGTATTGAACGCTTCCTTTTTCTCAGTGTGTAGCTCTGTCTGCTTTTTAATTACCGCTTCCTCATCATAGCCGACTACCGCGCGCAATGCACTTCTGCTTTCAGAGAAAGCCGTCATAGCTTTTCCGATGTCTCCCTGTGTAAAGCCATATCTGTTCAATGCCTTTTCATACTGTGACGCTGCTATCAATAATGCCACAACACCAATCATTGCCGCAATCGCCCCGATTACAGCTGCCTTAACAAATCCCTTCGTCAGGCGTTTTTTAATTCCCTGCTGCTTTTGTTTTTTCATTCAATCCTCCCCTTGTGCTATAAAAATAAATAATGCCACAAGCCACTTTTATATACGTATTATAACACTTTATAATCAGCTCTTCAATGGTACGATAGTAGCCAAATCCAACTCTCTCCTAAGGAAAAAGAGGATTCCGAAAAATCCCCTTAGTCACCTACTTCATCAATCCTCCGGCTCAGGTCTCCTCCGACCTTCCCGGTTCTGATATAATCATATAACTCCCACAGATTCTCCGGCACTTTCTCTGGTTCTGCAGCTCTGCATCGTACATTCGCTTTTTATCCCGCGTATACATATCCAGCCGGACCGGCTTACCACTTTATCGCCCATCGCGTTACCAAACATAAAATCATCCGAAATCGTCAGTTCCTCATATAGTTTTACCATTCGTATTCTCCTCTCACACTTCGACTGGAGAATAAACAACGGCAATACGCAGAACAAACACTCTGTCCTTCATCATCTCCTGCTCTATTGTATTTAATGGGGTAAATAAGCAGGAGTTCCTCTGAAGTCACAGATATCAACTTGCGCTGATTTAGAAATTTGAGATAGAAAAAAATCTGCTTACAAACAGGGAATAACAAAGAAATATGTAATTGTCAATGCAGCAAAATAGCCAAATCTGCGATTTGTTAATTTTTACGGAAAGAAATCGAAGAAACGGATCCCCCGACTAGTTAAAACCAAACAGCTTCTGACAGATCTTGTACCCCTCTACGGAAATCTTGCGTCCGCCTCTTCCGGGCAGGTTCATCGTTCCGCCCATGATGCCATTGCGCATCCACAGGTACAGTCTCTTATCCTTGCTCTTAAGATACTCCCACAATTCTTTCTTCTTATCCAGGTGTTCCTGAGTACCGGAGCGGATCAGCAGAACGGATGACACTGTCATAATAATTTCCAGATAGTTACGCATGTACTGATACAGGCGTCTGTTCTTGACCAGCTCTTGTTTTTTTGCCACAAGATAATCGATCATCAGCTTTGTCACGCGGATCTGTTGGTCGATACGGGAGATCATGACCGTCTCATTGACAGACTGATCCTGTCTTCCTATATAGTATCTGTAGAAATTCACATCCAGATAATACATATTTTTCACATAAGGTAACGGTTCAAACACATACAGATTGTCCACATAGAAAGTATGCTCCGGAAGCTTCAGTCCGCATTCCTGAAGCAGCTTCGTACGGAAGATCACAGAATGCATCAGTATGTAATGTCCCTTGATAAAATGATGGCAGTCCTTCCAGGTGAACATCCTCTCTACCGGCAGAATATGACGGTACTGAATAACTTTCTTGCGACTCTCGCCTTCCTTCTCATAGACATAGTTGCTGATCAGCATGTCCAGTGCCTGACCGCCTCCTGCCAGCTCCCGCAGAGTGTCCAGGATCTTAAAATAGGCATCCTGCTTCACCCAGTCATCACTGTCCACCACCTTAAAATATAATCCGGTAGCATTGGCAATTCCGGTATTCACTGCAGAACCGTGTCCACCGTTCTCCTTGTGGATCGCGCGGACGATCGTAGGAAACTGTGCTTCATATTCATCTGCGATCTCCGCAGTGCGATCCTTAGTAGATCCGTCATCAACGATCAGAATCTCCACATCCTCCCCTCCGACTAACAGGGAGTCAATACATTTTCTCATATACTTTTCAGAATTATAACAGGGAATTGCTATGGAAAGTAATTTCATGATTGCTGTCCTTTCTTCATATTAAAACATAGTTCGAGGTATTCCAAGCTGCATGCTCAGTCCCTTCGCATAAGCTGCAAATGCAGAAGGAATGGGATATCTGTCTTGCGTCTCCCGGGGTTCAATATAGATCCAGTCCGCAGAATCCGGTCCCACCTTCTTCGGTGCGAGTTCATCGACCCGGATGAGGTATCCCTTCATATGCCATTCTCTGTGGGAGAAAATATGCTTTGCATCCTCCAACGGCTGGATCCTGAGTACCTGCAGCCCGTTCTCTGTCAGATATTCCTTCACCTCTTCCGCCGTACAGAATCCCTTCATTGACGGGAATTCATACATTCCGGCGAGCAGTCCCTTAGCCGGCCGCTTATGCAGCACCGCAAGCTCCGCATCCCGGATAATGAGGATTGTCTTCTCCTCTATGGTCCGTTCTTTTGCCTTTGCCTTATTCGGGTACTGTTGCTGTGTTCGATCTTCGTATGCCAGACAGATCTGCCGAAGCGGACACTCCTCACAATGAGGGGCACCGTTTGGAATACACACGCAGGCTCCGATCTCCATCATTGCCTGGTTAAAATCCCCGGGTCTGTCCTTCGGTATAACCTCCCACAAGTCCTTCTCCACGGCCTTTTTCACTTTATCCTCTGAGATACATCGATCATCCTTACGGATGCGGGCGATCACACGGAGCACATTTCCATCTACCGCCGGGTTCGGTTTTCCATAAGCTATGGAAGATACTGCTCCCGCCGTATAGCTTCCGATTCCTTTCAGTTTCAGCAATTCTTCATAAGAATCCGGCATAATTCCGGCATAATCTTCCATGATCTGAATTGCTGCTTTCTGCAGATTACGCACCCGGTTGTAATAACCAAGTCCCTCCCAAAGCTTTAATAGAGTCTCCTCCGGTGCTTCCGCTAATGCCGCGATATCCGGCAGGGTATCCATAAATCTCTGAAAATAAGGTTTCACCGCCTCCACCCTGGTCTGCTGTAGCATGATCTCAGAGACCCATACGCGATAGGGTGTGGGCTGTTCTCTCCAGGGAAGAATCCTACGATTATTATCATACCATTTTAAAAGTGGTTTGGGAATTGCCCGAAGGTCACCTTTCCTAAAGATTTCCTTAACATCCGTTAAATTTTCATTGTATTTATCCATAGTGTCTACCGCAGGCGATTGCATTCAAACTTCTCCATGGTGAGCAGGCAGTTTTTCAGTTCTTCATAACGCTCCTCCGTCTCACCGTCATTTACTTCGATATCACAGGCGATTGCCATGGTCGTGATCATCTCATCGGTGATCCGGTGATGTAAGCCTGCGAGAATATTTAACTTCTGCTCATAGGAATCCGCATCTAAAAATTCCAGTACCAGGGGATCCAGTGCCGCGCCCTGCGCTGTTGCTGTCGGCACTGCCTGAGTTGTCGTCTGCCCACCGTTCACTTCAACGGTCTCACGTATCTGTCTGTCCGCATCCGCACCCTGTAATTCAAAGCGGAATCTCTGCTGTACCTCAGGGTATTTGACCTTATCCACTTCGCTCGTAAACATCGCAAGCGGTCTCGCATATGTCTTAAAATCTCCGTACATTGCCTGATAGATCACCAGCTGCTCTCCGGTCTCCGAATGCTGTGCTATCGTAACGATCTGGTACAGATTCCCTTTAAAATGCTTATATATCTCATGTGGTTTGGGAATAAATGTCATCTGTCCTTCTCCTTTCCCATCGCCTCTGCTGCGGCATATGGTAACAGTATAACCCCTATTTTAAAAAATGTCATGTCTCCCTTAAAAATCTGTCAGAAGATATTCATAAGAGATGCTGTAGCTGCCGGAAGCATTACATGCCTGCATAAGCTCTGCGCTGAAAGCTTCACGTTCCTCTTCACTCATGTCATTGATCCTCTTATGGTGGATCGTAAAGGTATAATCACATGCTCCGCTTTCATCCATCACATAAGTCAGTGTCACACCACTGTTACAGCAGCCATTCTCATTGAGATATTGCTTCACCTTTGTAAGCAGCTGCTGTTCTTTCACCTGATTCTCAATACGCTGTGTTTCATTGCCGCTTTCGCTTTTCACTGTGCTTCCGATGCAGAATACAATGGTCAGGATCAATAATGCAGTGGTAACATAAAACATAATATTGGAAATGGCTTTTCTTCTCATAATCTATACCTCGCTGTTGTTTTATCCGGATTTTTACCGGAGCTTTCATCGTCCGCTCCATCCGACAGATATAGATTACCTTTTTTCAAGTACTATAAAACCACCTCAATCCAAATGTCACTGCGAAGCGGTCATAATTCAGCTGTTAAAATATTCTGCTCCGGCGGATTCCACCGCTGCTTTTAACCCCAGGGCAGACATTCTGACTGCACCGTTGCCCCAGATGATCATCTGCTCCAGGGCATCTGAGGTAGCTACCGTCACGCGGTATTTCTGCGGTTTTGCTCCCAGCTCATGTGTGGTGCGCTCAATATACTGGTCTGCAGTCTCCGCTTCCTTCGTATAGACCACTTCTATGTTATGATATTTCATCACAGATCCCGGATTTCCTTTCACCTTATAAGCATCATAGACCAAAATCAGCCGGCATCCCTGATATCCCTGATAGTTGCACAATATATCCATCAGTTTGTCCCTGGCGCTGTCTAAATTGATCTGTGCCAGCTCCCGCAGCTCCGGCCATGCGAAAATAATATTATAACCGTCCACCAGCAGATATTCTTCCGGTTTTTCCTGAGGGCCTGCTTTGGTCTTCGGTGTCCGTATACTGTCTGCCGGACTTTCCGTATAGTTGCAGCGACTGCCGGAGGATGTATGATATCTGCGGAATCTATGCGGATCTTCTGCCCCTTTTCCATAGGTCCTGCGGAAGATCTCTTCGATCTCCTCCTGGGATATGATACGCTCTGTGCCGCCACCCGTCTGACGTATAGCTCCCTGCCGTCTGTTCACTGCCGGCATTCCCTGTAAGGCGTCATCCCCCGACTCTGCATTTGCCTCCGAATCCGGTACCCAGCCGCTCTCCACATGGGCATATTCCGACACCTGATCCCATGGCACCTGGAAACCGGCCCCGTGGGCACAGAATACGGAACCGGTAGGGTTGGCGGTATCCGCCTCCGGATCGTAATCCGTCTGTGCCATCACCTCTTCTGTATTATGGCAGGGCTCGTACCCCTGCAGGCTGCAGGACAGTCTGCCGTGTCCTTTGGTATAGGAAGCCACTTCTCTGGCGTAATCCCGCATAGTTGCCACCGGCACACTGCCCATCAGTACACTGTTGTTCCCTTCGGTCACAGGCGGATCGAATCGTCCGTTCATTCTGGTGATATCTGACATTGCCCTGCCGAGATTTTCTGTCGGCACTTCCAATCGATAGGAAAACCACGGCTCAAGCAGAATACTTTTTCCACTGCGCAGTCCCTGCCGGATGGCGCGATAAGTCGCCTGCCGGAAATCCCCGCCTTCCGTATGCTTAGTATGTGCCTTCCCGGCGATCAACAGTATCCGAAGATCTGTGATCTCCGATCCGGTGAGCACTCCCACATGCCTTTTTTCCTCCAAATGAGTCAGGATCAGTCTCTGCCAGTTCCGATCCAGCATATCCTCACTGCACAGAGAGGCAAATTGCAAGCCGCTGCCCCGTTCACCCGGTTCCAGCAGCAGGTGTACTTCCGCATAATGTCGCAGGGGTTCAAAATGTCCGATGCCTTCCACCGGTTCCGCCAGCGTCTCCTTATAGACAATGCTTCCCGCATCGAATTCCGCTTCCAGTCCGAAACGCTCCCACAGGATATTTTTCAGGATCTCCATCTGCACCTGCCCCATGACCTGCATATGGATCTCCCGCTTTTCCTCCTGCCATAATACATGTAACTGCGGCTCCTCTTCTTCCAGCTGTCTGAGCTTTCCAAGCGCTGTCACGGGATCCACATCCGGGGGAAAACTCAGCCTGTAGGTCAATACCGGTTCCAACACCGGTGCCAGATTCTCGCATTCATAGCCCAGTCCCTGTCCTGCAAATGTCTTCGTAAGTCCTGTGACTGCACAGACTTCTCCCGCCGGCACGCTGTCTGCGGTCTCATAGCTTCCTCCATTGTACAGGCGTAGCTGATCTGCCTTTTCCTCCCAGGTCTCTTCCCCGGCACCGCTTTTCTCATTACCGATCATCATTTTGACCCGAAGCGTCCCTCCGGTGACTTTCAGATACGTCAGACGATTCCCCGACGTATCTCTGCCGATTTTATAGACTCTGGCTCCAAACTCCTGTGAATATTCCGGTTCCGGCAGATAGAAAGACAGTCCGTCCAACAGCTTTTCTATGCCTTCCTGTCTTAATGCGGATCCAAAAAAGCAGGGAAACAGCTTCCGCTGCGCCACAGTGAATGCTATGCTCTCCGGCTGCAAGGCTCCGGTCTCCAGATATTCCTCCATCAGTACTTCACTGCACATGGCGGCATGTTCCAGTTCCTGCTCACGGTCCTCTCCGGATTCATCCTGCGCCATGATATTTTCAACGGTTACAATATTGCCATCCAGCTTACCTTGCAGTTCGGCCAGTATTTTGTCCCGCTCGGTGCCCGGCTGATCCATTTTATTTACGAATAAAAATACCGGAACCTCATATCTTTTCAATAATCTCCACAGTGTGTAGACATCCCCCTGCACGCCGTCACTGCCGTCGATCACAAGGATTGCTGCGTCCAGTACCTGAAGTGTCCTCTCCATTTCAGCGGAAAAATCCACATGCCCAGGGGTATCTAACAGAGTGATATCCACATCTTTCCACCGGATTCTCGCCTGCTTGGAGAAGATGGTAATGCCTCTCTTCCTCTCCATGTCCCCATTGTCCAGAAAAGCATCTCCGTGATCCACTCTTCCTGCCTTGCGGATCGTTCCGCAGGTATATAAAAGGCCTTCCGCCAGTGTTGTCTTGCCGGCATCCACATGTGCCAGAATTCCTATGATTAATTTCTTCATTCCTATTGCTAACCCTTCTATCTCCGGTTCCTTCTACTTCTCCAGGATTCTTACTGTTTCCTTAGGTTTCTACCGCTTTCTTAAGTTTCTGCTGTTTCCTTAGGTTTCTACCGCTTTCTGATCTTTACTATCTACGATACTATATTTTCGCCGATTTTCCAACTGTTTTATCTTGCGGTTGTCATTGCAAATCCGCTTATAGATAGGCTATAATCATAGCATACTTTCCATCTTTCCATTAACAGGAGGAGTTATGATTAAATTAATTGCAACCGACATCGACGGTACGCTTCTAAAAGACGGTACTCTGATGATCGATCCGGAATATATGACCGTAATTGAAAAACTGACTTCAAAAGGAATCATCTTCGTTGCCTGCTCCGGCCGGCAATTCATCAGTGAACGAAAGCTTTTCGCTCCCGTTTGCGATAAGCTTCTCTATATCACGGACGGCGGCACGGTAGTCCGTACCCCTCACAAAATTTTAAAAGTCCACACTCTGCCCGAAGATGTCTGGCATGGAATGTGTGAAACGGTTCGCAATGAATTACCGGACTGTGATTATTTTATTGCCACTCCGGATTATTGTCTGGCAGAAGATGCCGGAAGCCGCATGTTCCGATGGCTTACGGATTCTTACGGATATGATATCCGTGAAGTACCGGACCTGTTAAAAGCACCTGTGGACAACGTGATCAAATTCACAGTGTATCATCCTTCGGCATGTGAAGAAATGTGTGCCCCGCTTTTCACTCCCACCTGGCAGACCAAGGCTAAAATCGCTTCCTCCGGCAAAGAATGGATGGACTGTAACCCGTTAGGTGTGAACAAAGGAACCGCTATTCGGTTTTTACAAGAATATCTTGCCATTGCCCCGGATGAAACCTGCACTTTCGGAGACAATCTGAATGATATAGAAATGCTTGAGAGCGCCGGAACCAGCTATGCCGTATCCAACGCAAGAGAGGAAGTAATCGCTGCCGCAAAGAGAACCTGTGCGCCTTATTGGGAAAACGGCGTGCTGCAGGTATTAAAAACTTTTCTGTAAGCTTGACACTGTCACAATAAAGCACTATAGTAAACAGGTAAATATTATATTCCGCTAGGGGAGCACATCGCTGAGACTGAAGTGTTGCAAGACTATGCCATCACTTCTAACCCTCACTACTTGAACCGGATAATACCGGCGTAAGGAAGCATAGATTTCATGCAGTTATTGTCTACATATACACTGCTGATAACAGTGTATGAGAGCCGTACATTATAAGAATGCCGTTCAAGGCTGTAATTTTTGCATGGATACGATGTTGTCCCTCCTCGCGCATACGAAGGAGGATTTTTTTATGTTGTACAATGTTGTTGTGAATGACTGGGGCGAGACTACTTATGTCCCCACTGCTCTGGGCAATGTCCTGTTAGTGGTTGTCCTGATCGCTCTGCTGGCCGTGGCTGTTGTATTTGCCCGTAAGCAGAGAAATAAGACCGGGGCTGACGACGTTGATCAGAAAATGGCTCACGGTAAGCTGACCGTAAAGCAGTTGGCATTCTGCGCCATGGCAATCGCTCTTGGAACCGTGCTGTCAAACATCAAGCTGTTCCATTTTCCTACCGGCGGTTCCATTACGCTTCTGTCCATGCTGGTGATCTGCCTGCCCGGTTACTGGTTCGGTCTGGGTGCAGGTATCGCCACCGGAGTAGCTTACGGTGTGTTACAGCTTCTCATTGATCCCTATGTATTGTATCCCATGCAGTTGATCGTTGATTACATTTTGGCTTTCGGTGCTTTGGGATTGTCCGGACTCTTCTCCAATGCGAAATTCGGACTGCTGAAGGGATATATCACCGCTGTGTTAGGTAGATATGTGTTCGCCGTGATCTCCGGATGGATCTTCTTCGGCGCGTATGCCTGGGAAGGCTGGGATCCCCTGCCCTATTCCCTCGCCTACAATGCGATCTATATCTTCGCTGAAGCGGCAGTAACATTACTGATCCTGTCCGTGAAACCGGTGCAGAATCTGTTCTCGAAATTAAAACAGATGGCTTTAAATGATTAGGTAGATTGAAAGTTAGTTGCATACCGCCCGGATGACTTTGCTGTCTTCCCGGGTGGTATTTTTGTTTTGATGTTCTGATCTTTACTGCCTGAAATCTATTTAGTGCTGTATAAGCAGTAAGTTTGAAGTGATTTTCTTTTACAGTGACTGATATTTACTGCCGGAATGGAAGCATCCTATGCCGAAGCAGTAATTTTTAGAGCGTTTTCATGGATTCTTCCATAAAAATACTGCTTGGATTTCTAAAAACACTTTCCAGGCAGTATTTATACTTGCTTTGTTAACGTAGGGTTGCCAACGACTAGATGTACTCCTCTTGTACCCTTCTTCGGCCTCAGCGTGAATAGTTTATGGGTATGAGAAGCTTGTTTTGTTGCTGATACCCACGCTGTGGAAAGTTTATGGGTATGAGAAGCTTGTTTTGTTGCTGATACCCACGCTGTGGAAAGTTTATGGGTATGAGAAGCTTGTTTTGTTGCTGATACCCACGCTGTGGAAAGTT
>ENA-OPSQ01001191-OPSQ01001191.1-human-gut-metagenome-genome-assembly--contig:-NODE-1191-length-18700-cov-1.965138_pt1 | contig 18700 bp, 19 predicted proteins | sample MGYA00241456_ERZ501904 | MGnify/ENA primary metagenome ERZ501904 (study PRJEB25962, sample SAMEA2042452) | human gut metagenome | biome: human gut; feature: human-associated habitat; material: faeces...
GGTGAAAGAGGAAGAGGTGATTAACATCGCCAACATCCAGTCTCGTCTGGGTAACAGCTTCCGTATTACCGGTATCAGCAACCCGAACGAAGCGCGTCAGCTCTCTCTGCTGCTGCGTGCCGGTGCGCTGATTGCGCCAATCCAGATTGTTGAAGAACGTACCATTGGTCCAACCCTGGGTATGCAGAACATCAAACAGGGTCTGGAAGCGTGTCTGGCCGGTCTGGTGGTCTCTATTCTCTTCATGATCTTCTTCTACAAGAAGTTTGGTCTGATTGCGACCTCCGCGCTGGTGGCAAACCTGGTGCTGATCATCGGTATTATGTCTCTGCTGCCGGGGGCAACGCTGACCATGCCGGGGATTGCGGGTATCGTCTTAACCCTTGCGGTGGCGGTCGACGCCAACGTACTGATAAACGAACGTATCAAAGAAGAGCTGAGCAACGGTCGTTCTGTACAGCAGGCGATTGAAGAAGGCTACAAAGGAGCGTTCAGCTCCATCTTCGATGCGAACGTAACAACACTGATTAAGGTTCTTATCCTGTATGCAGTGGGTACTGGTGCGATCAAAGGCTTTGCGATTACTACCGGTATCGGTGTCGCAACGTCGATGTTTACCGCTATTGTCGGCACCCGTGCCATCGTGAACCTGCTGTACGGCGGCAAGCGCGTCAAAAAGCTGTCTATCTGAGGAGTGCGTTGTGGCACAGGAATATACTGTTGAACAATTGAACCACGGCCGTAAAGTCTGGGACTTTATGCGCTGGGACTACTGGGCCTTCGGCATTTCAGGTTTTCTGCTGATCTTGTCCATCGTCATTATGGGCGTGAAAGGCTTTAACTGGGGTCTGGATTTCACCGGTGGTACGGTGATCGAAATTACCCTGGAAAAACCGGTCGATATGGACCAGATGCGTGAGTCTCTGCAAAAAGCGGGCTTTGAAGAGCCGCTGCTACAGAACTTCGGCAGCAGCCGCGACATCATGGTGCGTATGCCGCCGGTACACGATGCCAACGGCAGCCAGGAGCTGGGCAGCAAGGTCGTCCAGGTTATTAACGAAACGACCAGCCAGGATGCAACGGTTAAGCGTATTGAGTTTGTCGGCCCGAGCGTTGGTGCTGACCTGGCGCAGACCGGTGCGATGGCGCTGCTGGTGGCGCTGATCTCGATCCTGATTTACGTCGGTTTCCGCTTTGAGTGGCGACTGGCGGCAGGCGTGGTTAGCGCCCTGGCGCACGACGTGGTGATCACCATGGGCATACTGTCTCTGTTCCACATTGAGATTGACCTGACGATTGTGGCATCCCTGATGTCCGTTATCGGTTACTCACTGAACGACAGTATCGTGGTATCTGACCGTATTCGTGAAAACTTCCGTAAGATCCGTCGCGGCACGCCGTACGAAATCTTTAACGTGTCGTTGACCCAGACGTTGCACCGTACGTTGATCACCTCCGGCACCACCCTGATGGTGATCCTGATGCTGTTCCTGTTCGGTGGCCCAGTGCTGGAAGGCTTCTCGCTGACCATGCTGATCGGTGTGTCTATCGGTACGGCCTCGTCTATCTACGTCGCGTCCGCACTGGCGCTGAAGCTGGGCATGAAGCGCGAGCATCTGATCCAGCAGAAAGTCGAGAAAGAAGGGGCGGATCAGCCGTCCATTCTGCCGTAAGAGTCTTATGTAGTATCGAAATCCCGGCCTGTTGGCCGGGATTTTTTTTGTCTGCATCTCACAAACACTCCTGACAGTATGCTGTCAGGAGCCCTGTCGTAGACTCCTTCTGAACCCTAACAACAGGCAGGAGGACGTATGAAAAGTGTTATTAACTGGTTTGAAATTCCGGTCGCCGATATGGATCGCGCCATCAAATTTTATGAGTCGGTGATGCAGGTCGCGCTGCGGCTCGAGAAGATGGACGTGGCTGATCTGGCGATTTTCCCGCACGAGGATCCGGCCACCGGCGGCGCGCTGGCGAAATTTGACGGCGTTACACCGTCTTCGCAGGGCGCTATTATTTACCTGCATACTGACAATCTGGCGGCCACGCTCGATCGTATTGCTTCTGCGGGCGGTGAGTGCGTGTTTGGCCCGCTGGAACTGCCGCAAGGCATTGGCACTATAGCCCTGTTTACCGACAGCGAAGGTAATCGCGTCGGCCTCCATCAACCGGTATGAGAGTAAACCGATGACCCGACGCGCTGACCGTTTGTTCCAGATTGTGCAGATCCTTCGGGGCAGGCGTCTGACAACGGCAGCGCATCTGGCGGAAAGGCTTGGCGTGTCCGAGCGCACGGTGTACCGCGATATCCGCGACCTGTCGCTTTCCGGCGTGCCGGTGGAAGGCGAGGCGGGAAGCGGATATCGGCTGATGTCGGGTTTTGATTTACCCCCGCTGATGCTGACCAACAAAGAGTCCGAGGCGCTGATGGTGGCGATTCGCCTGCTCAAAACCTGGGGCGGGGAATCGCTGTCGCGCGAGCTGGAGTCGGCCCAGGAAAAAGTGCTGGCGATCCTGCCAGAAGAGAGCCGCCGCAAAGCTGAGCAGACGCGGATTTACGCGCCGGATATTGCGCTTCAGCCACACTCCCGTAGTGGTTTCGACGTGATCCATCAGGCCATTTCTGCCCTGCGTGTGCTGGGGTTGCACTATCGCGATGAAGCCGGGCAGTTAACCTGGCGTGAGGTTCAGCCGCTGGGCTTGTTCTTCTGGGGAGAGCGCTGGCTGCTGGCGGCGTGGTGTGAACGGCGCGATGACTATCGCTGTTTCCGGCTCGACCGATGCCTCAATATTGTGCAGACGGAGAGGCGGTTTAGCGAAAGTGCGGACAGGTCATTGGCAGATTTTTTGCGCAAGGTGAGGCAGTAAAAAGCCGGGGGGCGGCTACGCCTTACCCGGCCTACATTCGGATCGTAGGCCCGGTAAGCGTAGCGCCACCGGGCGGAATCCGCACTGTTTAGAAGTTGTAACCCACGACCAGGTAACCACCCCAACCGGTAGAGCGAACGCTGAAGTCGCCGTTGCCAAAGTTCAGGCTGGCGTCGTCGTTCCACTGGCCACCGTTGTGCCAGTAACGCGCAACAACAGAGTAGTGCCAGTGATCGTAGTTCAGCGCCAGGATGTGGCTGGACGCGATGGAGTCATTAGTGCGCGCTTTTCTGCCGTTCAGGTCGCGGAAATCGTTATCGCCCAGGTCTGAACCCCAGTCAAAGTTGGTGAAGCCGATATAGCTCAGGTTGCCGCCCCACAGTTGGGTAATTGGCACGAAGTATTTCACTTTGAAACGGTAGCCGTCCCACTCGTTCTCGTTCGCGGCGCCGTAGTTCTGCCACTGGTATTTTGCGTAGACGTTCATGGACAGGCTCATCGGCAGGCCAGTCTCAATGTCTGTACCCAGACCCATGTACCAGGTGCTCTGGCGACCGGACTTGTTGCGACCCATGTCGTAGATGTAGTTGTTTGCGAAATACCACTCTTTGAACGGACCAAACGCCAGACTGGTACCGGTCAGTTTATCAATGGAGAAGCGGGGTTCGATCTCCATGAACAGTGGGGAACCGTGGTTCCAGATACCTTTCGCGTCGGTGTTACCGCCGAAGAATACCGGTGCGTCCATGTAGCCATAGAAATCAAACCAGTCTTTTTTAGCGAATGCTTCGTACTCGAGGTAGGTATCGTTACGGATCTGCGGTCCGAAACGGGTAGGGTAGCTGCCTACAACGTTAACGCTCTGATGCCACCAGTCGGAAAGGTATTGTGGTTTGTCGTTTTCCGCTGCGTTAACAGTGAAAGAGGTGGAGAGTGCCAGAACTGCACCGGCTGCGAGTAATGTTTTTTTCATAATCATGCCACTGATTGAAATTCCCTTCCGGGAGTGAAAAATGCGCGAATTGCGTTTCTAAATATTTCGTATTTCTGCGGAGCCTATTATAGGAATCCTTGCTCACAAAAATATGTGTTGTTTCACATATCTCTCACATACGTAATCGATTGCGTTCACGTTTGCGTACTTTAGACGGGCGGGATTGTAGCGGCAATCATTTATGTTGCCAATCCATACGAAATGTAAATGTTAGCGGAGTGACATTTCACTCCGCTAGAAGGGCGGGTTATTGCGCGGCGGGTTGAATGTCGTGAATACGGATAAAGCCCAGCTGTTCTGGGGTCAGTCCGCTCAGCTGGAGCGGGATATCAACATCGCTCGGCGCCAGCGTGCTGGCGGGGGCGGTGAAGAGCTGATTCTTCACGTTCACTTCCTGATAGCTCTCCGTGGTGCCCTGAATCTGGCCCCACTCTACGGTGCCGCTGAACGCGGGAAGCGGATCGTTGGACTCACCCTGAATGCGTAATGTTGCGCGAGTACCATCGGCATTCGCTGCAACATTCACCAGAGACATCTTTAGGGTGCCAATCTGGCTGTTCAGACGCGCGGGCGTGTTTGCACCTGGCAATAAATAAACGCCATTGCTGGATTTGGCATTCAGGGCGTTCTGCTGGGTGATCTTCACGGTTTCTTTGTTAAGTTTGTCCATCGCCACGTTAAGCGTATTCACGCTTTGTTTCATTTCGCGGACTTCACTTTGCTGTGCGCAGGCGCTGAGCGTGAACAGGCTCCCCACCAGCACTATTTTCAGGTAACGTCTTGTCATTGCGTTTAATTCCTTGAAATCACAGATTGCTGCAATGGTAGACAGGATAGTGCCGTCAGGCATAGATCCTTTGTCTCAAAAAGCTCTTCCTTTGTTGTCGGGCCAGTTCAGGGTAAAATAGAAATCAGTTAACCAGATAACAGGGACATCGTATGCATTGCCCATTTTGCTCCGCTGTGGATACCAAAGTCATCGACTCACGTCTTGTAGGCGAAGGGTCTTCCGTGCGTCGTCGTCGGCAGTGTCTGGTGTGCAACGAGCGTTTTACCACCTTCGAGGTGGCAGAGCTGGTAATGCCGCGCGTGGTAAAAAGTAACGATGTGCGCGAACCGTTCAATGAAGAGAAACTGCGTAGCGGGATGCTCAAGGCGCTGGAGAAACGGCCCGTCAGCTCCGATGACGTCGAAATGGCGTTAAACCATATTAAATCTTATCTGCGGGGGTTAGGTGAGCGCGAAGTGCCGAGCAAAATGATCGGCAATCTGGTGATGGAACAGCTGAAAAAGCTCGATAAAGTCGCCTATATCCGCTTTGCCTCCGTTTACCGCAGCTTCGAAGACATCAAAGAATTTGGCGAAGAGATCGCCCGCTTACAGGATTAAGCCCATGCACGACGAGATGTACATGGCGCGAGCCATGAAGCTGGCGCAGCGCGGTCGGTTTACCACTCACCCTAACCCCAATGTCGGGTGCGTCATTGTTAAAGATGGCGAGATCGTGGGGGAAGGTTTTCACTACTGCGCAGGCGAGCCGCATGCTGAAGTGCATGCCCTGCGCATGGCGGGTGAGAAAGCGCGTGGCGCGACGGCCTATGTGACGCTGGAGCCATGCAGTCATCACGGACGTACGCCGCCGTGCTGTGAAGCGCTGATTGCGGCGGGCGTCTCGCGCGTTGTCGCCGCCATGCAGGATCCTAATCCGCAGGTGGCGGGCCGCGGGCTGTATCGTCTGCAACAGGAAGGCATCGACGTCAGCCACGGCCTGATGATGCAGGATGCCGAAAACATCAACAAAGGCTTCCTGAAGCGTATGCGCACCGGCTTCCCGTTTATCCAGCTTAAGCTTGGCGCGTCACTGGATGGCCGCACGGCGATGGCGAACGGCGAGAGCCAGTGGATCACCTCGCCGCAGGCAAGGCGCGATGTGCAACGTCTGCGCGCGCAAAGCCATGCTATTCTCACCAGCAGTGAAACGGTACTGGCTGACGATCCGGCCATGACCGTGCGCTGGGAAGAGCTGAATGCGGATACGCAGGCGCTCTATCCGCAGGAGAACCTGCGTCAGCCGCTGCGCATTATTGTTGATAGCCAGAACCGCGTGACGCCGGAGCACCGCATCGTGCAGCAGCCGGGTGAAACCTGGATTGCCCGCACCAAAGAAGATACGCGCGAGTGGCCGGCAGGCGTGCGCAGCATTATGGTGCCGGAACATAACGGGCATCTCGATCTCGTGGTGCTGATGATGTTGCTCGGCAAACAGCAGGTCAACAGCATCTGGGTTGAAGCCGGTCCGACGCTCGCCGGCGCACTGCTTCAGGCGGGGCTGGTGGATGAGCTTCTCGTCTACGTTGCGCCTAAACTGTTAGGTAATGACGCGCGCGGCCTGTTTGTGCTGCCCGGCCTTGAAAAACTGGCCGATGCGCCGCAACTCTCATTCAGCGAGATTCGTCCGGTAGGCCCGGATGTCTGCCTCCATTTAACGACAGCGTAATTGCTCCTGAAATAGGGAAGCAGTGCGCAAAGTATTATGATAAAATCCGCCCCCCTGCGGGGCCAAATGAACCCGTAAAGGAAGAGTATGAACATTATTGAAGCTGCTGTAGCTACCCCGGACGCTCGCGTCGCCATCACCATTGCGCGTTTCAACAACTTCATCAACGATAGCCTGCTGGAAGGTGCGGTTGACGCCCTGAAACGTATCGGCCAGGTTAAAGATGACAACATTACCGTCGTTTGGGTACCAGGTGCTTACGAACTGCCACTGGCAGCGGGCGCGCTGGCGAAAACCGGTAAATACGACGCGGTGATTGCGCTGGGTACCGTTATTCGTGGCGGCACTGCGCACTTCGAATACGTTGCGGGCGGTGCAAGCAACGGTCTGGCACACGTTGCACAGGATGCTGAAATCCCTGTCGCGTTCGGCGTGCTGACCACCGAAAGTATTGAACAAGCCATCGAACGTGCTGGCACTAAAGCCGGTAACAAAGGTGCAGAAGCTGCACTGACCGCGCTTGAAATGATCAATGTATTGAAAGCCATCAAGGCCTGATTTTTTTGTAAGGGGAATTCCGTGAAACCTGCTGCTCGTCGCCGCGCCCGTGAATGTGCCGTCCAGGCACTTTACTCCTGGCAGTTGTCCCAGAACGACATCGCTGATGTTGAATACCAGTTCCTGTCAGAACAGGACGTGAAAGACGTTGACGTTCTGTACTTCCGTGAACTGCTGTCGGGAGTGGCGACTAATAGCGCGTATCTCGATGGTCTGATGAAGCCATACCTGTCCCGTCTGCTCGAAGAGCTGGGCCAGGTCGAAAAAGCAGTGTTGCGTATCGCGCTGTTTGAGCTGTCTAAACGTGATGATGTGCCGTACAAAGTGGCCATCAACGAAGCGATCGAACTGGCGAAAACCTTCGGCGCTGAAGACAGCCACAAGTTTGTTAACGGCGTGCTGGATAAAGCCGCACCTGCGATCCGTCCCCACAAAAAGTGATCCGCAAACCGGAGTCTTGCATTGCCTTTTTGGCAGTGCGGCTCCGGTTTTTTTATTTAATTTGCTGAGGCATAACGTATGGCATGCGGCGAATTCTCCCTGATTGCCCGTTATTTCGACCGTGTCAGAACCTCTCGTCTTGATGTTGAAACCGGCATTGGCGATGACTGCGCACTTCTCAATATTCCCGAAAAACAGACGCTGGCAATCAGCACCGACACCTTAGTGTGTGGGCGTCATTTCCTGCCGGATATCGATCCTGCCGATCTGGCGTATAAAGCGCTGGCGGTGAACGTCAGCGATCTGGCGGCAATGGGCGCCGACCCGGCCTGGCTGACGCTGGCTCTGACCCTGCCGGAGGTGGATGAAGCCTGGCTTGAAGCCTTCAGCGATGCCCTGTTTGAACAGCTGAATTATTACGATATGCAGCTGATTGGCGGTGATACCACCGCCGGTCCGCTGTCCATGACCCTGGCAATCCACGGCTATGTGCCTGCCGGGCGCGCGCTGAAGCGCTCGGGTGCAAAACCAGGCGACTGGCTCTACGTGACCGGTACGCCGGGCGACAGCGCCGCGGGGTTAGCTATCCTTCAGAATCGCTTAACGGTTGAAGAGGCTGACGATGCGGCGTATCTGGTGAAGCGCCATCTGCGGCCAACGCCGCGTATTCTGCACGGTCAGGCGCTGCGCGAGCGGGCCAGTTCGGCTATCGATTTGTCTGACGGGCTGATCTCCGATCTCGGCCATATCCTGAAGGCCAGCGGCGTGGGCGCACGCGTTGACCTGGATCTGTTCCCGCTGTCGGAGCAACTGCTTCGCCATGTCGAACCTGAACAGGCGCTGCGCTGGGCGTTATCCGGTGGAGAAGATTATGAGCTGTGCTTCACCGTGCCTGAGTTGAATCGCGGGACGCTGGATGTGGCGCTAGCGCATCTCGGCGCGAAATTTACCTGCATCGGGCAGGTGATGCCGGAAAGTGAAGGGCTGAAGTTTGTGCAGAATGGCGCACTGCGAGAACTTGACGTGAAAGGGTTTGATCACTTTGCCTGACTCAGGATGCAGATTGCATCCTGAATTCTCGCGGATTATTTGAATAACGAATGTTCCGGGCATGCTCGCTCATTAACTTCCACCTTCTCTCTATCGGATTCAGGTTAGGGTTGTAAGGTGAAAGATAATGAAAGTTCTTTTTTATAAAACGGATCGCAAAATTTAATTAGGTTAATAGATTTATCAGTGCAATATTATTCATTGCGTGAATGTCATTTATATAATTTTGGCAATTACTTTATTTATAATGTTTTTATCTTGCCGTCTGGCGTATGATGACCCTGAAATGAGGATGTAAATTATAGGATTGTTAGTACGTGTACTATTAAGGGATGAATATGTACGAAATGAATTTTCCTTGCGAAATACTTTTTCAGACAAAACAAAGAATTAATGATACAAGTACAGATGATATGCGGTATAGCGATCTGTCTGCTGTAGAATTACAATCATTAGGGCTAAACGACGTTTCTTCTATGGTCAACCCCTATAATATGATCTTCAAAGATAACGCTGATAAATACTTCAAATTTCCATCTATTGCTGGGTATTCCCTTAAAGACGATCGGCCCGTTACCCCTGATGAATGCGCCAGTATTCTTTTTGATGAAATGAGAGAATTGTCAGGGGCGTTTGCTTCCGGGCAATATAAAAACTTAATTGGAGAGATGATTAACCATTTTCAGCATGGAGATGGCAGACCTTTTGGTTATAGTGCGTTACTCAACAGGTCATACTCTGATCTTCTCAGGGCAAAGCAATATGGAAATACTACGCTCGGTGTTATTAGAAAAGTCATTAATGATTATGTCAGTGACAGGCGTAAACACGTTGGTAGTCAGGGTTCTATTTGGGATGTAAAAACAGGAATATTGAATGCGGCATTGCCTAAGTTTAATGATTTTGAAGACAGATTTAACGGAATGGGGATCACCGTCCATGATATTTATTTCCAGCGGATTGTTATGCTTAATTTTAGACGATACCAGATAGGATGGGAAGCGGATATATTATTTGAAGCTCAGGATCATTTTGGACTGGGGCGAGAAGATATCATGAAAAAACTATACCAAAACTTCAGGTTTTTTCGGATATGGTTTGTTCTTCAGCGATATAACCGCTTTTCATTTAAACCTTTTGTGACAAATTTCAATGCTTCTGTAAAACTGACGGGGTAATAATGACATGAAAAAATCCTGGTTTATTTATATGGCGATTGCGTTGATTATGATTGTTTATAGTTTCTGGGACCATATCTATCCTGTGAAAATCATTGATGTCCATCGCAGTACGAATAGCCTGGGTTATGACTATATTATCGTTGACCATTTTCCGTTAACGGATCGAGGGCGCATTAACTGGTGGTTATCTCAGCGGGATATGCTCAAGAAAAAATACAACATCCCCTCCGGGCTGAGATTTGTTTTGACGGTCTGGGACGTGGGGGATGGGTATCTGCGGGATTCGCTGCACGAGGATTATTTTTGTTTTCCTGATATGACTTCAGAGAAAAATTGCATTGAGAAAAATAACCTTCTTGAGGTTGCTTTCAGATTTCCTGAAAGCAATAAAATCAAGTTTTATGTTGATGGTAATCTGTACATTATGGATAAAAAAGATGGTTCGATGACTAAAGAGCGTTACTGAAAACCGCAATTGGGAATTATCAAATTATCGGAGCGATAATGCTATGAAAAAATCCTGGTTTCTTTATCTGGCGATTGCGTTGGTTGTAATTTTTTTGCAGTCATTGGGGGTGATATTTATCCGGTGAAAATCATTGACGTCCATCGCAGTACCGATCGCCTTGGCTTTGATGATATTATCGTTGACCATTTCGCGTTAACGGACCGGGGAAGAATTAACTGGTGGCTATCTCAGCGGGATATGCTTAAGAAAAAATATAACATCCCCTCCGGGCAGGAGTTTGTTTTGACGGTCTGGGACGTGGGGGACGGGTATCTGCGGGACTCGCCGCGAGAGGATTATTTTTGTTTTACTGATATGACATCAGAGAAGAACTGTATTGAGAAAAAAAGCCTTCTTGAGGTTACTTTCAGATTTCCTGAAAGTAATAAGATCCGTTTTTATGTTGGTGATAGTATGTACGTTATGAATACCAAAGATGGATCGATGACGAAAGAGCGGTATTGAAAACTGTGGCAGGAGAATGAGCGTAGGCCGGGTAAGCGCAGCGCCACCCGGCAAGTGTTTACTTAAACCCTACCACCGGATGCTGCTGATACGGCGTCTCCAGCTCGGCAATCTGCTCCGGCGTCAACGATAAGTCCACCGCACTTAACAACTCATCCAGCTGTTCTTCCCGCGATGTGCCCACAATCGGCGCGGCGACACCGCGCTTGCTCAGCAGCCACGCCAGCGCCACCTGCGCGCGCGTTGCACCGATATCGTCGGCGATCCCGGCTAAGCGTTCGGCAATTAACGCATCGCTGGCTTCTGTATCGTCATACAGGTTTTTACCCACTTCATCCGATACCAGCCGGGCGGTAGTTTCCCCCCACGGACGGGTTAACCTTCCGCGCGCCAGCGGGCTCCACGGGATCACCGCCACGCCTTCCTGGTAGCAGAGCGGCAGCATCTCGCGCTCTTCTTCCCGGTAAATCAGGTTGTAGTGATCCTGCATGGTGACAAAGCGCGCCCAGCCGTGCTGCGCCTGGAGATCGAGCGCCTGGGCAAACTGTGAGGCATGCATGGACGATGCGCCGATGTAGCGCGCTTTACCGGCTTTCACAACGTCGTTTAACGCTTCAAGCGTCTCTTCGATCGGGGTGTTGTAATCCCAGCGGTGGATTTGCAGCAGGTCGACGTAATCCATGTTCAGGCGTCTGAGGCTGTCATCAATGGAACGCAGGATCTGCGCGCGAGAAAGGCCTTCCGCCAGATCGCCTGACGGGTAGTACACCTTAGTGGCGACCACAACGTCATCACGACGGGCAAAATCTCGCAGGGCGCGGCCCACAATCTCTTCGCTGCTGCCATCTGAGTAGCTGTTGGCGGTATCGAAGAAGTTAATGCCGCCGTCAATGGCGCGCTTGATGATAGGGCGGCTGCTCTCTTCCGGCAGCGTCCAGGCATGATTTCCCCGGTCAGGCTCGCCAAACGTCATGCATCCCAGGCAAAGCCGGGACACCTTAAGGTCCGTTTTTCCTAATGTCGTGTATTGCATGGTTCCGCTCCTGCTGTTTAAACAATACGTTTAAGCATAGCAGGAGCAGAAAAGGGGAGGGATCAGGCCAGCCAGGTGCGGATTTTAGCTTCGATACCGGCGGCGTCCAGACCAATGTCGGCGCGCGCCTCATCCTGGGTGCCTTGCGGGATGCAGTGGTCAGGGAGGCCGAGATTAAGCACCGGAACGGCTTTACGGTTCGCCATCAGCACTTCGTTCACGCCGCTACCCGCGCCACCCATGATGGCGTTCTCTTCCAGCGTGACCAGCACGTCATGGCTTTCCGCCATGCTCAGAATCAGAGATTCATCGAGCGGCTTCACGAAGCGCATATCGACCAGCGTCGCATTCAGGTTTTCAGCGACTTTTGCCGCTTCCGGCATCAACGTACCAAAGTTCAGGATCGCCACTTTTTCACCGCGGCGTTTCACCAGACCTTTACCGATGTCCAGTTTTTCCAGCGGCTGTAATTCAAAGCCAAGGGCATTACCGCGCGGATAACGTACCGCGCAGGGGCCGTCCTGATAGTGGTAACCGGTATACAGCATCTGACGACACTCGTTTTCGTCGCTTGGCGTCATGATCACCATATCAGGGATGCAGCGCAGGAAGGAGAGATCAAACGCGCCCTGGTGCGTCTGGCCGTCAGCCCCCACAATGCCCGCGCGATCGATAGCAAACAGCACCGGCAGCTTCTGAATGGCAACGTCATGGATAACCTGATCGTAGGCGCGTTGCAGGAAGGTAGAGTAGATCGCTACCACCGGCTTGTAGCCGCCAATCGCCAGGCCCGCAGCAAAGGTTACCGCGTGCTGCTCGGCGATAGCCACGTCGAAATACTGGTCCGGGTATTTTTTGGAAAACTCCACCATGCCGGAGCCTTCACGCATGGCAGGCGTCACCGCCATCAGCATGTTGTCTTTCGCCGCCGTTTCGCACAGCCAGTCGCCAAAGATTTTTGAGTAGCTCGGCATCCCGCCGCTGCTTTTCGGCAGGCAGCCGCTGGTATGGTCGAACTTAGGCACCGCGTGGAAGGTGATCGGATCTTTTTCCGCCGGTTCGTAACCACGCCCTTTTTTGGTCATGATATGCAGGAACTGCGGGCCTTTCAGGTCGCGCATGTTTTTAAGCGTCGTCACCAGGCCCAGCACATCGTGGCCGTCCACCGGGCCAATATAGTTAAAGCCCAGCTCTTCGAACAGCGTACCCGGCACGACCATGCCTTTGATGTGTTCTTCGGTACGCTTAAGCAGCTCTTTAATCGGCGGTACGCCGGAGAAGACTTTTTTACCGCCTTCACGCAGTGAGGAGTAAAGCTTGCCGGACAGCAGCTGCGCCAGATGGTTATTCAGCGCGCCGACGTTCTCGGAGATCGACATTTCGTTATCGTTGAGGATCACCAGCATGTCCGGTTTGATATCGCCCGCGTGGTTCATGGCCTCAAAGGCCATCCCGGCGGTGATCGCCCCGTCGCCAATCACGCAGACGGTGCGGCGTTGTTTATTGTCTTTTTCGACGGCAACGGCAATACCAATGCCCGCAGAAATGGAGGTGGAAGAGTGGCCGACGCTTAACACATCATATTCACTCTCGCCGCGCCACGGGAACGGGTGCAGGCCCCCTTTCTGGCGAATGGTGCCAATTTTATCGCGACGTCCGGTCAGAATTTTGTGCGGATAGGCCTGGTGGCCTACATCCCAGATCAGCTGATCGAACGGCGTGTTATAGACGTAATGCAACGCCACGGTCAGCTCAACCGTGCCAAGTCCGGAGGCGAAGTGGCCGCTGGAGCGGCTAACGCTGTCGAGCAGGTAGCGACGCAGCTCGTCACACAGCTTCGGCAGACTCTCTTTCGGCAACAGACGTAACTCCTGAGTGGAGTCAACTAACGCCAGTGTCGGGTATTTGGCAATATCAAAACTCATCAAAGGCTCATCGAGATTTATAGTTTATTTATCACGCTGGATTATGTAGTCCGCTAGCGCTTCCAGTGCCGAGGTATCCAGCGATTGCGCGGCCAGCTCATTCAGCGACCGGCGGGCATCGTCTATCAGATCCCGGGCTTTACGTTGGGCATGCTCAAGGCCCAACAGGGCGGGGTAGGTACTTTTGCCAAGCTGCTGATCCGCACCCTGACGTTTTCCCAATGTTGCAGTATCGCCCACCACATCCAGAATGTCATCCTGAACCTGGAATGCCAGACCGATACTTTCTGCGTATCTGTCCAGAACCGGCAGGGCTTTACGCCCGCGTTCACCCGCGCTCAGCGCGCCCAGGCGAACGGCTGCACGAATCAGTGCGCCCGTTTTGTGACGGTGGATGCGCTCCAGCTGTTCCAGAGTAACCTGACGCCCTTCAGCCTCTAAATCCAGTGCCTGGCCGCCGCACATCCCGGCGACGCCGCTGGCCATTGCCAGTTCGGACACCATTGCCAGACGATCGCGATCGCTCACCTCAACCATCGGCGCATCGCTCAGAATGGAGAAGGCCAGGGTTTGCAGCGCATCCCCCGCCAGAATGGCATTCGCTTCGCCAAACCTTATGGTTGGTGGGCTTGCCCCGGCGCAGATCGTCATCGTCCATGGCCGGCAAATCATCGTGGATCAGCGAATAGGCGTGGATACACTCCACGGCGGCTGCCGGGGCGTCCAGCGTGTTATCGCTGATACCGAACATATTGCCCGTGGCATACACCAGGAACGGACGCAGGCGTTTACCCCCCAAGAGTGCGCCATAGTGCATGGCTTCAACCAGTGGAGTGTTCTGAAAAGGCTGCGGCTCAATGAATCGGCGCAGGGCATCGTTGGCGCGGATGACGCGCGCCTGAAGCGCGTTGGAAAAATCCATTTACTCGGCGTCCGGTGTGAATGGCGTGGTTTTAGCGTCTTCGCTGTCGGAAAGCAGGATCTGCACACGCTGCTCGGCCTGCTGGAGTTTTACCTGCCCCTGGCGCGCGAGCTGCACGCCGCGTTCAAATTCGTTGAGCGCGTCTTCCAGCGGGAGATCGCCGCTCTCAAGACGGATAACGATCTGCTCCAGTTCACTCAGCGCAGTTTCGAAACTGGCCGGTGCGTCGTTTTTCTTCGGCATAGTGAATTGACTCTTAAATTTTTCGCCCTGACATGGTAACGGACTCGGGGCAATTATCAAATAACGCGAGTGGCGCGATGGTGGTATACTTGCGCGCCTGGATGCAGCCACGGGTGTGGGCTGCTGTATCATTTTCCACTACAAGCCTTTATAAGCTTGCCTAAGAAACATTGCCGCCATGAAGTTTATCATTAAATTGTTCCCTGAAATCACCATCAAAAGCCAATCCGTGCGTTTGCGCTTTATTAAAATTCTCACCGGGAACATTCGTAACGTATTAAAACACTACGACGAAACGCTCGCCGTGGTGCGTCACTGGGACCACGTAGAAGTCCGCGCGAAAGACGAAAACAAACGTCTTGATATTCGCGACGCGCTGACCCGTATCCCGGGTATTCACCATATTCTGGAAGTGGAAGACGTTCCCTTCACCGATATGCACGATATCTTCGAAAAGGCGCTGGTGCAGTACCGCGACCAGATCGAAGGGAAAACGTTCTGCGTGCGCGTGAAGCGCCGGGGTAAGCATGAGTTTAGCTCTATTGAGGTTGAGCGCTACGTCGGTGGTGGTCTGAACCAGCACGTTGAAACGGCGCGCGTGCGCCTGACTAACCCGGACGTCACCGTTAACCTTGAGATCGAAAACGATCGCCTGCTGCTGGTCAAGGGTCGTTATGAAGGTATTGGCGGTTTCCCTATCGGCACTCAGGAAGATGTGCTGTCGCTGATCTCCGGCGGGTTCGACTCCGGCGTGTCCAGCTATATGCTGATGCGTCGTGGCTGCCGCGTGCACTACTGCTTCTTTAACCTGGGCGGCGCGGCGCATGAAATCGGCGTACGTCAGGTGGCGCATTACCTGGGGAACCGCTTCGGCAGCTCTCACCGCGTGCGTTTTGTGGCGATCAACTTTGAGCCGGTGGTCGGCGAAATCCTCGAAAAAGTGGACGACGGCCAGATGGGCGTGGTGCTGAAACGTATGATGGTGCGTGCGGCGTCCAAAGTGGCTGAGCGCTACGGCGTGCAGGCGCTGGTCACCGGTGAAGCGCTGGGGCAGGTCTCCAGCCAGACGCTGACTAACCTGCGTCTTATCGATAACGTGTCTGATACGCTGATCTTGCGTCCGCTGATCTCTCACGATAAAGAGCACATCATCGATCTGGCGCGTAAAATCGGTACTGAAGATTTTGCCCGCACCATGCCGGAATATTGCGGTGTGATCTCAAAAAGTCCAACCATCAAAGCGGTGAAGGCGAAGATCGAAGCGGAAGAAGAGAACTTCGATTTCAGCATCCTGGAAAAAGTGGTGGCGGAAGCGTCCAACATCGATATCCGTGAGATCGCTCAGCAGACCGAGCAGGAAGTGGTTGAGGTGGAGACGGTCAGCGGCTTCGGTGCTAACGATACGATTCTGGATATCCGTTCTGTTGATGAGCAGGATGACAAGCCGTTGCAGGTGGAAGGCGTCGAGGTGGTTTCGCTGCCGTTCTACAAGCTGAGCACCCAGTTTGGCGATCTCGACCAGAGCAAAACGTATCTGCTGTGGTGCGAACGTGGGGTCATGAGCCGTTTGCAGGCGCTGTATCTGCGTGAGCAGGGCTTCGCGAACGTGAAGGTGTATCGCCCGTAGTTTCTCGCCCGGTGGCGCGAGCGCTACCGGGCCTGCGATTCTATGCTCTTTTTGGCCGGGTAATCGACAATGGAAAAAAAACATAAGTACTGGGAAATCAAAGAGAGAATCAAAAAAGATATTCTCAATGAAGTCTACAAAAAGGGCGAAAGCATTCCGTCGGAGCGCGATCTTGCCGGTATTTATGACGTTACGCGCGTAACGGTTCAGAAAGCCATGGCGATGCTGGTACAGGAAGGGTATATCGAGCGTATCCACGGCAAGGGCATGTTTGTTTTAAAGAATACTGCCAGCAATATTTACATTCTGAATAATGAAAAGAGTGACAGTATTCTCGGGTTTTCCCGTGAATTTCAGGGGCGGGTCAACGTAACCAGCCGCTTGCTGACGTTGACGACCCTTCACGCCGACGCGGCGCTGGCACAGCACCTCGAAATTGCGCAGGGTGATGATGTCTGGTTTATTCGCCGTATCCGTTTACTGGACGGACAGCCGGTGTTAATTGAAGACAGCAATATTCCTCACAAGGTGGTTGCCACTGTTCCGCAGGCTATTCTCGAAGAGGGATCGCTGTATGGCTATATTGAAGACTTTACCGGTAAGAAAATCAGCGACGCCGATTCACTGATTGAAGCGGATCTTTTTGATGAGGAGCTGGCGGCCCATCTCAATATTCTGCCAGGCCAGCCGATGTTGAAAATTACCGAAGTCACGCGCCTCGATGACGGTAGAGCATTTAACTTCTCCATCAGCTACAACCGGGCAGATATTTTCCGCGTCAAGAATATGCATATCAAACGATAACAGGCGCATCAGCGCCTGTTTCTCTTTTACAGCTTAGCGGCTGCCGCTTTATCGACAATGATCCTTAACCGTGGGTGCGGCTTTAACAGCGTCGCGGGAACCGCCGGGTCCGGTGCGGAATTGACGGTTGTTGCGATGATGTCGGCTTTTTTCTCGCCGCTTGCCATCAAAATAATGGCCCGTGAGGCCAGGATAGTCTTCATCCCCAGCGAAATGCCCTGACGGATATGACGCTGCTGGCCGAAGTATTTAACCGAAACGGCCTGCGTCACCGCATCCAGGTCCACGATGTGGCAACCGGTATCGAGGGCGGCGCCCGGTTCATTGAAGCCGATATGGCCGTTCATACCGATCCCCAACACAATGATGTCAGGCCCACCGTGGGCCGTAATAAAGTTATCCACACGCTGACACTCTTCCTCGGGGGATTGCGTCAGGCCATCAAAGAAACAGATCTGATCGTCGCGCAGGGCCAGGTGGCTGAAGAAATGGCCCCATACCATCTCCCGGCAGCTGCCTTTATCGGCCTGACCGAGCCCCAGCCACTCATCCAGGCCAACAAATGCCGCACGGGAAAAATCGACCCTACCCTGTTTGCTGGCGTGCACAAGCGCGGCAAAAACGCCCAGCGGCGTATCTCCACCCGCGATGCAAATCAGCGCATCGGGTTTTTGCGTAACGGTTTCAATGACCGCTTTCGCCACGGCGTCACTCAGCGCCGCATAATCGTCTGTCTGTTCTACGTTCATTGTGCGTCCTTACGTTTAGCATACTGGGGTAAATAACGGTGGTTGACCTCAAGATATTCATTAAGGATCTGTTCTGCCGCGGCGGCAGAAGGCACAAGGGGATTTACGCTCAGCGCCAGCAGCGCCGTGTCGTAATTTCCAGTGACAGCGGCCTCAACGGTGAGCTCTTCATAGGCCTTCACGCTCTGGATCAGGCCGCGGATCTTCACGGGCAGCCTGCCATAGGCGAGGGGATGCGCGCCGTTTCGGTCGATCATGGCGTTGGTTTCCAGCGTAACGTGATCCGGCAGATCGGGTGTTGTGCCCCTGTTAGGAACATTTACGACGTGGATCTCTTTTTTATCGTTATAAATAGCGCTGATGATCGAGCATGCAGTATCGGAGTACCAGGCGCCTCCGCGCTGCTCCAGCTCTTTCGGCTTGTGCGCGAGATGGGGGTCCTGATAAAGCGTAAAAAGCCGTTGCTCAATTTCGCGCGTCTGCTCGCCGCGGGTTCCCTTAGTATTTGCATCGCGCAGCGCGGCGTCGGTCATCTCGCGGGTCAAAAAATAGTATTTGAGGTAGGAGATAGGGTACATGTGGAGTGCCCTGGCAAAGCGGGCACTAAACCCAATGTCCGGTATATTTTTCAGGGAGTTATTTGCGCTGCCCTCGGCCAGTTTTTCAATAAAGTCGTCGGTATAATCCTCTCCCTTGAGGAAAATTTGGTCGGCAAAAATAAGATGGTTCAGACCAATAATGCGTGCGTAAACGTCCGACTTCTGCACGCCGTAGGCTTTGGCGATGTCCATCATCATGCTGTTTGCGCCACTGCAAATGCCTATGGTCCGAATGG
>ENA-OPSQ01001192-OPSQ01001192.1-human-gut-metagenome-genome-assembly--contig:-NODE-1192-length-18692-cov-3.755969_pt1 | contig 18692 bp, 16 predicted proteins | sample MGYA00241456_ERZ501904 | MGnify/ENA primary metagenome ERZ501904 (study PRJEB25962, sample SAMEA2042452) | human gut metagenome | biome: human gut; feature: human-associated habitat; material: faeces...
TCTAATGATCTCTTTCTTGTTTGGTGGCATCTGCCAAAAGCGACAGAGCTCTATCCTCTATATATATACCTTTTTCCCCATATTGTCAAGGTTTTTCGTAACTGTTCAGCTCTGTGTTACTGAGGATAAATTACTGTGAACGGAGTGAACAGTAACGAGGATAATCCCTGAAACATTCCTCTGCAAAATTCTCCCAGATTTCTCTCTGTCTGATAAGATTCTGAAGCTTTTCCACATTTTTCTCTGAAATCCACACCTTTTTGTGTGAATAATAATAATTTGCCAGTTTCCAGTATTTTTCAGGATAAGTGAAACGTACACGCAGATTTTTCCACTCTTGTGCCGAGATTGGACGGATTTTATGATATTCCCTGAGCATTTCCCCTGCCAATTCCAGATTCCAGTTATATTTCTCCAGTATTTTTCTCATAAAACGATACAAATCTGCTACCTGAATATCAAAACTCCAGTGACCAAAATTTGTGACTGCCGTCCCCAAATGATCACCTTTCAGCATCAGAACATTATGCTGATTATATTCTCCATGACATACCTGTCCTTCCCGCCATGCCCTTTCCCTGAGATCATCATAATCCGTCTCGTCCAGAAGCTTTACTGCATACTGTGCCCTTTCAAGAAACTGCTCCACACTTGCCAGATAATTTTTCTCAAATACATTGGATGCTCCTTTGTTCCGTATAAATTTGCGTATCTTACGAAGCTCCTGATTGTGCCGGAGATATTCCTCCCTGAGAGATCTTTCCCTGTATTCCTCCACAGGTTCCATTTTCATTAAAATATGTAACCTTGCCAGTGTCCGGACACTTTTTAAAATATCTTCCCGGGATTTCGTGTCACACTCTTTTCCTTCATACCAGTGCTGGAGTGTAAACCTTTGTTCAGTCTTATCTTTACTGACCAGACTTTCCTGATTATTCCGCAGAAAATAATCGGTATTTATACCATTTTCCTGAAGTCTCAGCAAAAGCTCCTGCTGTTTTTCCAGCTTTTTTTCTGAACCATGAAACTCCCTCAAGATCAGAAATCCCCGGGATGTATAGCAGAGCAAAGCCCCTCTTGTCCTTGCAGAACGGTCTGCTGTCAGCTCATACTGAGCCAAGGTACCAAGTCCGTAATCATACAATGACATATCCCCCTCTTAATCATCTTAATTCTTTCTATACATATGAAGAAAATCCGGTGGATATACCCCCGGATTTTAGTTATTTACTATATTCTGATATACTGACAATTCCATAAAACTGCACTATTTCTCATCAAGCAGACCCAATAATATCTCTTTCTGATTCTTCTGTGGATCGACAAGTACTACTTCCAGCAGACGGTTCAGCGTTTCTCCTATCTCACGACCCGGCTTATAACCGGCTTCAATCAGATCTTTCCCTGTCACTGCCAGAGTTTTTAAAGATACACACTGATGTTCATTAATGATCGTCTCATAAGCCTCTTTCACCTTATCCAGACGTTCCTGCTTCTCTGTGCGTCTGTAATCACTCTGTGCCAGCATATCTGCCTGCTGCACTTCCAGATAATATGGGAAGAGATCCTCACCGATACGGTTCACTGCCCTGCGCACTGCCTTTGTCATTCCCTCCGGTCTGTCATCATGCCATTTTACCAGACGGGTTACCTTGCGGATCGTATCATTATCGAATTTCAGCCTGCGCAGGATCTGTGCAGCCATCTTTTCTCCCGCAATCCCATGCATCTTGAAATGATCTCTTCCATTCTCATCTGTTTTCCGGACAACCGGCTTTCCAATGTCATGAAGCAGCATGGTAATCCTGAGAACTTTATCTGCACGTACATGACAGAGACTATGCAGGATATGCTCTCCTACTGTGTAACAGTGGTGCGGCGTATTCTGAGATGTTGTCATACATGCATCAAACTCCGGAAGAAATTCAGCTGTGATCCCGGCTTCATAAGCCACCCTGAGATAATCCGGATGAGGAGACATCAGAAGCTTCACAAGCTCTACCTGAATCCTCTCTGCACTGACATGCTTCAGATTCGGTGCCAGAACCTTCAGTGCCTTACGAGTCTCTTCTTCAATGGCAAAGCCCAACTGCGCACTGAAACGGACTGCACGCATGATCCGCAGTGCATCCTCTGTAAAACGCTCCAGCGAATCTCCCACACAGCGGATGATTTTTCTCTCAATATCCTCCAGTCCGCCGAAAAGGTCCACCAGTCCTGAAGAAGGATTGTATGCCATTGCATTGATGGTAAAATCCCGGCGTTTCAGGTCTTCCTTAAGGCTTGCTGTAAAGGTGACCTCTTTGGGATGTCTGCCGTCCTCGTACTCACCATCTACACGATAAGTCGTGACCTCATATCCTTCTTTTTCCATAAGAACAGTCACTGTTCCATGCTGCAGACCTGTATCCACTGTTCTGTGAAACAAAGCCTTGACCTGCTCCGGCTTTGCGGATGTGGTGATGTCCCAGTCATCCGGGCTCCGTCCCAGAATGGAATCACGCACACAGCCGCCTACCACATAGGCTTCATAGCCTGCTTTTTCCAGTATATGCAAAATTGTTTCCGCGTTTTTCGGTATTTCCAGAATCATATGACCATCCTTATCTTCTTCTATTTATTCTTAACCCCGAAAACCGGCACTCAGATATCTCTGCTGCCGGTTTTCTTTATTTTCTTATTGATTAGTATGCTCTTCCCCAGTAAACCATCTTCTTGGCAGGTTTTCCACAACATACGCAGACATCACTTAAGTGTTCCTGCTCAAACGGCATACATCTGGATGTAGCCTGAACATCTTCTTTGATCTTGTCCTCACATGCGCGGTCACCGCACCACATAGCTTTTACGAAGCCTGGTTTGTTAACAATAGTATCTTTGAATTCTTCATAGTTTGTAGCAACATAAGTATGGGAATCTCTGTGCTTACGTGCACGCTCCAGCATATCTTTCTGGATTGTTTCCAGGATTTCCTGTACTTTCTCCACAAGCTCATCAAATGTAACAGTATATTTCTCTCTTGTATCACGACGGCAGATGACAGCCTGACCATTCTCGATATCCTTCGGGCCGCACTCGATACGGATCGGGATACCACGCATTTCCTGCTCTGCGAATTTGAATCCCGGGCTCTTGTCTGTGTCGTCTACTTTTACGCGGACTCCTGCTGCCTTTAATGCTGCAAACATCTCATCTGCTTTCTCAAGAACGCCCTCTTTTCTCTGCTGGATCGGGATGATCACTGCCTGTACAGGAGCGATTCTCGGAGGCAGTACCAGACCGCTGTTATCACCATGTACCATGATGATTGCACCGATCATACGTGTTGTCATGCCCCAGGATGTCTGATGTACATACTGAAGTTTATTTTCTTTATCTGTATACTGGATGCCGAATGCTCTTGCAAATCCATCGCCAAAGTTATGGCTTGTACCGGACTGAAGAGCTTTTCCATCATGCATCAGGGATTCAATTGTATAAGTAGCTTCTGCACCGGAGAATTTCTCCTTGTCTGTTTTCTGTCCCTTGATAACCGGGATTGCAAGTACTTCCTCACAGAAATCTGCATACAGGTTCAGCATCTGGATAGTACGCTCTTCTGCTTCCTCGGCTGTAGCATGAGCTGTATGGCCTTCCTGCCATAAGAACTCACGTGAACGAAGGAACGGACGTGTTGTCTTTTCCCAACGCACTACAGAGCACCACTGATTGTATACCTTCGGCAGGTCTCTGTGAGACTGGATTTCTTTTGCATAGAAATCACAGAATAATGTCTCTGATGTAGGACGTACACACAGACGCTCCTGAAGCGGATCCAGACCACCATGAGTTACCCATGCAACCTCAGGTGCAAATCCTTCTACATGATCTTTCTCTTTCTGAAGAAGAGATTCCGGAATAAAGATTGGCATATACACGTTCTGTACGCCTGTCTCTTTAAATCTTCTGTCCAGTTCGTGCTGGATATTTTCCCAGATCGCATATCCTGCAGGTTTAATTGCCATGCAGCCTTTAACGCTGGTATAACCGCAGAGTTCAGCTTTCTTTACAACGTCGGTATACCACTGGGCGAAATCGTCTTCCATGGATGTGATGGCTTCTACCAGTTTCTTGTTGTTTGCCATGATTACTTCTCCTTTTTATGTGATTGTGTTGATCCTGACAGTGCATCAGGATATAGTCGCGGCGGAATGCATATTCTTCTTATTTTTCTTCTATAAATAAATTTCCTTATCTGCTTCACAGTACAAAAATCTGCTTTTTTATAATCCGGCAAAATCTGTCATATTATAAAAAACGAAAAAAAGAAGCCCAGCATCCCTCACAAGGGACCGAAAGGCTTCGGCGGTACCACCCTAATTAGCACTGTGCCCAAATGCCTGCACATTGCTCGCTCTTCTTCCGATAACGCAGGAAAAACGCCGTACTTCAATTGTACGGAGCTCCGAGGCCGGTTCCATAATTCACGCACAGAATCCTTCCACCACTGTTTCACAGCCAACTGGCTGTTCTCCGGGACTCTTCTCTGGGATTGCTCCTTATGTACTATTCTCTTCATCGCTATGTATATTTCGCATTTGGTTATATTTTATTTGAAATAAATTGATGTGTCAAGAGTAAAATCTGTTTACTATTCACTCTGTTCTCAGTAATGGTTACTGTTCACACACCACTATCCTGCGAGGTGTTTTGGCATGAATATGCCAAATCACACTTCTATTGTAATCTTACGTCCTGTCCGGTTATATTTATAATAACGGACCCCGGCTGCATCCAGCATTCTCTTGGAAGCGATCACTGCCGGCGTGTCTGCATATTTATCGCAGTCATAGACAATTGTCTTAATACCTGCCTGAATAATTGCCTTGGCACATTCATTACATGGAAAAAGAGACACATAAAGCTTTGCACCTTCCAGACTTCCTCCCCTGTAATTAAGGATCGCATTCAGCTCACTGTGGGTCACATAAAAATATTTCGTATGAAGACTGTCACCCTCTCTCGCCCATGGAAATTCATCATCTGAACAGCCCTTTGGAAAACCATTATAACCCATGGACAGGATTTTATTATCCTCACTCACAATACAGGCACCTACCTGAGAATTCGGATCCTTGGAACGCATCCCTGACATCATGGCAACTCCCATAAAATATTCATCCCATGATAAATAATCTGTGCGTTTATGATTTACATCCATTTTCCAAACCTCCCCTTCACATACTTCACCATTCACCTGCTTCATAAAAGCATCACATTGTCCATTACTGTGAACGGAGCGAACAGTAACCATTGTCTGCTTATAACTGACACAGCCAGAACTTCACACTTTACTCTACAGCAATCCCCGTTCATCATACATGTGAGAGAATCGCTATAATCATGCAGGCTCTGGCTGTTTTATCAGTTTTCTTATTTTATGGCTTATTCAGTCTCTATCTGATTAATTCTTCTGATATGTCTCTCATCGTTGGAAAACGGTGTATTCAAAAATGTATCCACAATCTTCAATGCCAGACCAGGTCCTACCACTCTTCCGCCAAGTGCAAGGATGTTGGCATCATTGTGAAGTCTTGTAGCCTCTGCTGTAAAACAATCTGTGCAGACTGCAGCTCTGATTCCCTTAAACTTGTTTGCTGTAATGGAAATTCCGATACCTGTTCCGCAGATCAGGATTCCCTTCTCACATTCGCCGTCAAGAATTGCATGTGCAACCTTCTTTGCATATATCGGATAATCTACGGAATCCAGACTGTCACATCCATAATCTTTATATTCAATTCCTTTCTCATCCAGATACTTCTTGATCTCCTGTTTCAGTTCATATCCACCATGATCACATCCTAAAGCTATCATTAATCTTCCTCCTGAAATTAATTTCTTTACCTCTTCAGCAGACTATTTAAATGAATCTTCATTATACATCTGGCCATTACTGCTGATAAGATTATATAGTCAGGCATATATCTGTTTCACTACCTGATTATATCATACCACCTGTATGATCTTATGTCCCGCTGCTTTCAGCAGACGGTTCATAATGGCCTGTCCCATTCTTGGTGTATAAAACGCTTCTGAATAAATAGACCTGACCGCACTCTGGTCAAAATCACGAAGCACTTCATATAAATGATGGGCGATTGTTTCCTCCTCTTTCCGACTTCCGATGCTGACTACCAGACCTTCGGGATATCTGTCCTTTGTCTCGTCCGTTGCAATAATTCCAACCTGCTCGCCGTGTACTTTCGCCTCCGCAGCCAGCTCATTGATCTTCTTCACAACAGCTTCCTCCGGTCCCTCAACAATTGCCAGATCTGCCTTCGGTGCATAATGGCGATATTTCATACCCGGTGCTTTCGGATGCACTTTGCTGTCAGCCGCAATCAGCCCCTTGTCCATCCTTACATCCCCCAGAGTCTCCTGAAGCATCTCCAGAGAAATATAACCCGGACGCAAAACCACAGGCACATCCTCAGTAAAATCAACGATCGTAGACTCAAGACCGATTCCCACCTGGCCTCCGTCAATGATCATCTCAATCGCTTCACCAAGATCCTCCTCCACATGCTGTGCAGTAGTCGGGCTTGGTCTTCCCGAAGTGTTGGCACTGGGCGCAGCCACATAACCACCTGCTGCCTTGATCAGCTCCTGTGCGATCCTGTCACTCGGAAACCGAACCGCCACACTGTCCAGACCACCCGTAGTCTCCTGTGGTACAAGATCCGACTTCGGAAGAATCATAGTCAGCGGACCCGGCCAGTACTTCTCTGCCAAAATCTTCGCCTTCTCCGGAACCTCAGCTACAATCGGAGCCAGCTTATCAAACTCTGCAATATGCACGATCAGCGGATTATCCGAAGGTCTTCCCTTCGCCGCATAAATTTTCATAGAAGCCTGCGGATTCAACGCATCCCCTCCAAGACCATACACAGTCTCCGTAGGAAATGCAACCAGACCACCCTGTTTCAAAATATCTCCACCACGCCGGATAGCTTCCATATCAAGCTTGTCCGCTTTCATGGATACAACTTCTGCTTTCATTATATTCCTGCCTTCTTTTCACTTCGTTAATTTCTTTTATTTATTACATTTTTACTATTCTACAACTGCTATTGTACACGATTTTTCAGGTTTTGTCTCTATATTTATTCATCTTTTACAAAGCTTGCAAATGAATCATAAAAGATTATGGATTTCTGTATCTGTAAATTTTACTTTTCTTCTCTTTACCGCCTAATAATTACTCTCCCAACCATTCCAATCAATAACCAGCGTAAAAAAATATTTCATTTCCTGTGCATTTGCAGGGTACTTAGATATTCTTAGCCGGCAAAAATCTGCGTTATGAGCCAACCGTCTCACGTGTCTGAGCGAAGTTTGCAACGGAGCGAGTTTGAGAGGACGGCTCATGCCTTTAGCAGATTTTTGGCGGCTTAGAATATCTTAGTGCCCGAAACCGCACAGGAAATAAAATATTTTTTTACGCGTCCCTTTTTGACCCAAACAAAAAATGGCGACACAAACTGCCGCCATTTTTCGCCCTCTTACTTATTAACTTTAAGAATATACGTACTATACTCCTCATCCTGGAACACAACTTCTCCAAGCGAATTCAGCACCTCTTCATTCAGTGCATCCCCATATTTCTCCCGTTCTTTCGATCCAACAAAAATATAAGAAACATCATACTCTTCCAGCAGCTCCTTCACATACTCCTCATCCAAAGAAGTATAAATACTCTCAATATCCGCGCTCTTCTCATTCAAGTCCGCAGTATCATCTCTCCACAGCCACTCATGCACATACCATCCCAGCACAGTCGGAAGCCCTGTCATAGCAGAAACACGCTCATAACCACTATAGCTGTCCCCGTTCGCCTCAAGCACAACCGGTGACCCTTTCACATTCTTCTTCAGCCATTTAATACCAGCCACATCCTCTGCGAAATCATTTGACAGGAACGATGTCGCATTCAATCCTTTATACTCGGACGGCTCCCATACCTTTCCAAACCACGCATGCACACTGTTTCCAAAATAACCAAAGGTCCAGCAAAGCAATACCAGGCCGATCACTGACACAACCTTAAACACTTTCTTACGTGCAGCCACCAGCATACGGAAAATACCATATCCCATGGTCATCCCAAACAGCATATACGCCTGATAAGTCAGCTTAAACATAGTATTCGCCCTGGCGTTCCCATTTTCGTAAATATCTCTTACATAAACCAACTCCGGAATCACGATCAGCCCGATTGCACAGAGTCCCATGACAATCGCAAACAGATCCGGCACAGAGATTGCTTTCATCAGTTTATACAGACTTCTGTTCGCACCACCACGAAGCTTCTCCCAGATGATACAGATGATCAGCAGAACTGTCAGAATCACAGGCAGTCCCCACAAAATCAGCAGCTGATGGATCATAGAATGATTCTGCGCAATTCCCACACCTTTAAACATACTGTCAAACTGCAAAGTAAACGGCAGAGAAACAACGTATGAGATCACAATGATCTCCACTGCCTGAACCGCAGTCACTGCCAGAACCCTCTTCACTTTACCATCAAACTGAACGATATTGGTAAACAGCACCACTCCACCGGTCACCACGAAATAAATAATAAAATCCCAGAAATTCGTAAACCGGAACATACCGATCATCACTGCAGCCAGCAGGATATGCGGAATCAACAGCTGTTTTTTCCAGAACTGTTTCCGGCCCGGCTTCATGATCACTGCTTCTCTCATCCGCACACTTCGCATCCACGCATAAAGAAGTCCCACCAGAAACAGCACAAACATTACATTTACCACATGGGCATGGAGATCTCCCAGCACAAAGGAATAACATGGAAATTCATGGATCGTCTTGTCCGGCACATCCGGATTGTATCCAATATAACGGGTCGCATCCGGGAACCAGTAGCTGTCCACTTCTCTTCCCTGCAGCTTCTGGATCCATGGAATGATCTTACTGTAAACCACATAATGCATATTTCCCGCAATTGATACAGAAAGTCCTGCTATGATCCCGGCCACTGCCGGCACACAACGTTTCTTTCCTGTCAGGCTTCCTTTAAGCCTGTCCACAGACATCTGACGAACCAGTGAAAACGGAAGCACAAACGCAAATGCAGCCACAAAAGTACGCATCAGATTGTAAGTGAGTTCTACTTTACTGCCAGTCAGCTTCGTCAGAAATACTGCAAAATACTGTCCGCCATAATAATAATTGATCGTACCTTCTGAATACCACAGATCTCTTGCAGGAAGTGTCGTACTTCTCATCATGGCTTCCATGAAACCATAATCCATAAATTTCTCAGTTCCGTATGCCTGCGGACGGAATCCTGCAAAATAAGTCCATATCAGGAAAAATATAAAGAACAGAATTTCCTCTCCGTAAATCAGATTTACCTTTCCGGACGGAAAGCAGTCAATTCCATTTTTTCCCTGAAAATGATATAAAACCCCACAGCCAACAGCACATACAACAGACACACCGATACATGTCGCTGCAGTAAATGGCAGTATCTTCGCAGTTACCAGAAACCACGTAAGAAAACCTGTCACAGTAATCGCCAGCACTTTTGAAAACATCCAGCCTTTGTCCTCAAATCCGGCAAACAGTCTCCCTGTCACAGGCATGGCAACCATTCCCATCAGAAATGCCAACAGCCACCAAGTCCAGAATGTCCATACATCTCCCTTTAACAGAAATGCAGACAGCCCTGCAAGAGCTGCTGCAAGAAGCACTCTCGGTGCCCATTTCTTCATCCGTACGTCCTCCTTAATCATTTATAAAATTATTGTGGTTACTATAATCTTACACATTCTCTCTTATCTCTGTAAATCTGTAATCACCCGGCTCATAATCATAAATCCGGAGTAATCCCCGTAATAATGCATTTGAGGATTATTCTGTTGTTTTATAGATCCGTATCCGTCCATCCTGAGTCTCATAAACCTTTTCATATGCTGCAGCAATTGTCTCCTCACGACATTCCTGCTGTTCAAATTCCGAACCTTCTTCAAACAGGATATATGTTATTTTTTCCTGTTGTACTGTTTTTTTCAATGTTTCACTGTCAGATGTAGTGTATATCGTTACAGCCTGTGCAGCCCTGTAATTCGTATCATAGCCTGCAGACCATGCGTAATATGGCCATCCACAGTAAAGCATAGCTCCGGACATAGTCACTTCATTCATGCTGTACTCAGGAGTAAGTAAAAGATCGTTTTTCTCCAGATTCTCCTCCAGCCATTGGGTCAGCTCGCTGTTCATATTTACAGTCACACGTCTGCCCGGACCATTTCCCTTTATGATCACCACAAAGTCATAAATCCCGGTCACACTCAGAGACATCACCAATACTATTGCCAGTATCTTTCCCATAGTTTTCTGTATCCCGGACTGCCCATTTCTCCCTTTCCAAAGACTGCATACTGCCCATGCCCAGAAAATCGTCAGAAACGCATATGATATCATGATATATTTATGGTTTACATTAATATCCGGTGTCATCAGAAGCACAAAAGCAAAAATCGCCGGAAACAGGAAACTCACAAGGATTGCTCTCTCCCGTCTTCTCATAAACCATACCATTAGTACCAGCCCAAGGAAAAAAACTCCACTCATCCAGAACAGATATTTCACAACTCCCGGGACAGTCTTATCCTCTGCCAGAAATCCCAGATAAATCTGAGGACTCATAGCACTTCCAACAATAAAAATCTTTGACTGAAGCCAGGAAAAGAAGATGGATACCCCCGCCATGACAGCGTAATCCACTTTTCCATCCGAGAAAATCGCAAAGCCGCACAAAATCAGCAGACCACCGATCACTGCTGCCCCATTCCAGAACGCACACAGACCCAGAAACATTCCCATAAGCAGTGCCTGATCCAGATTTCTGCTTTTCCATCCTTCCTTCGAAAAGATTCTGTTTTTTATCCAGAGTATTCCCTTCTCTTCATGTGCCGTCCCGGCTTCCAGCCAGTCCATAAACAGATATAGTGCCAAAGTCGCCATCAGAAGTCCAAATGCCAGATGCCTCTGATTAAGATAAACATTAAAGTTCCACAATCCCCAGTTCTCATTGACAGTATATCCGATAAAGGAAGTATTTTCTTCCAGGGTTTCCACAAGATTCCCTGCCTGGATATGCTCCCATACAAATCTGAAAAAAGCCATTCCGCTTCTGAAAAAGAACAGAAACAATGCCAGTACACCGCAGCACATTTTGCCTGTGATCCTAAGTGCAAGCTGATATAACAGCATAAGAAATCCCACAAGCGACAAGGTACTTACGATATTATAGGCAAAGTCCATACGCATTCCCAGATATTCCAGATTTCCTGTGAGAAACTGAAACATAAAATGATACTTTACATCTGCACCTCCATAATGAGGATACTGTGTGGGAAAATTATTTCCTGCAGAAAAAGAACGCATCATCGCCGTATGTGGTGCATAATCTCCATACACAGTCAGGCCGGAATACAGGATTCCGTCTTTTATATAGAATACATAAAACATCATATATGTAATAAATACAGTCAGCAGACCAAAGAGTAATATTTCCTTTTTTAATCTGCGCTTATCCTGTGTTTTATCAATATTCCATATCCTGTAACTTCCCTGTTTTCTGTATTTCTGTACGCTGAGCAGTATCATAATAACTGCTGCACCTGTCATCCCGATAATATTTCCATACAAAAGTGGATTTTCAGCTTTTCCCACAACACTGAAAAACCAGGAAATAATATATACCATCCAGGTCAGTAAAAGTGTTCCGACTCCAAAAGAAGCCGGAAGCATGAGCCAGATACGATTAATACCTGACACACTGTTTCCCTCTCCTGTCAGCATTTTCGATGCTTCACAGCCCAGCATTCCTGCCAGAAGCAGATAAATAATTCCAAGCATAATTTCTCCCTGTACATTTCCCCGCCATGCAGATACTTCTATCCTCCCGGGGGATTTTATCAAACAAGTATCAGTATAGCAAAAATCCCTACTTATTAAAAGCAAGTTCACATAAATTAAACATTTTAAATTTTTTGTTGCTTCAGATATTGTTCAATCCCTTTCACTATAGCTTCCACTATTTTATTCTGATATTCTTCTTTGCAGAGAAGTCCGGCCTCTTCCGGATTTGTAAGAAAACCACACTCTACAATATTCAAAACACTTTCACTTCTTTTTAACAGATAATAGGTTTTATTACCTTTTGCCACACGAGGGCGTTTTACTTTCAGTCCCAGATTCAGTTCTTCCTGGATAAACTCTGCCAGATTCTTTCCCCGGACAGAATCTTCATAATAAAACACCTGGGGACCGCATACAGACGAATCCTGATAGCTGTTCTGATGAACACTTATGCACAGCACAGGTCTGTATTTCTTTATCATAGCAATCCTGCACTGCATATCCTGTGCTTTCTGATTTCTGCTGTCCTCCTCATAAAGGCCCTTATCTTCTTCCCTTGTCATGATTACAGAAAATCCTTGTTTTTCCAGAGAATCCTTTAATTTTACGGCAATCTGAAGATTTATCCCCTTTTCTTCCAGTCCGTTCACTCCGATCATTCCCGGATCCGCCCCACCATGTCCTGCATCTACCAGAATGATTTTTGAATTTTCTGTTGAACTCATAGTCTCTGAAACTTCAGCTGCCTGTTTTGACAGAATGAGAAAACTGACAAGAAGCAGACACCCTAACATTAATTCCAGTCCATATTTTTTCAAACTAAAAACACCTCCTGAGACATCTTTTACAGTCTACGGGAAAATTCACTGTTCCTGTAGACTGGCTATAGCAATTCCATAAAATAATGCAATCAGTATTTCATAAAATTCTATATTAATATATGTTTCAGAAGATGTTTTTATAGCCTGCTTATGCAGAACTTTTAATTATTCAGATTGTCCGAGATTACCTGCCAGATTCCGTTGTTTTCAAATCCAAGCTTCCATGCAGAAACTCCTGCAAGGTCATATTTGGATACCAGCTTCACTTTCTCTGCAACTGACTGAGCATCCTCAAGCCAGATCTGATAGGTAGAATTATCTATATCATATTTTCCATAATTCTGGGAGGTTGTCTTATCCCAGTAGGTTTCCACATTATTCTCGGCAATTGTCTGCTGTGCCTGATCCATGCCGATCGCTTCACTGGTTACATTTCCCCCTGTGGTCCTCCACAGTCTGGTATAAAACGGAATGGCATTGATCACACGTTCAGCCGGAACCTCATCCAGTGTATCCTGGATTCCCTGTTCCACCCATGGAAGAGATGCCACAGAACCAGCTTCAGATCCTACATAATGCTCGTCATATCCCATGATGATCACATAATCTACAACCCTTCCCTGCTCAGCCCGGTCATAATGGCTTGTAAAATCCTCAGGAACCGGGTTATCCACTGAAAGAACCAGATTATTCTTATGGCACTCTATGGAAAGTTCTCTCAGAAATTCCAGAAAATGAGTTCCCACATCCTCGCTGAGAGATTCAAAATCCACATTAATGCCATCCATTCCCACATCTTGGGCTGCCTGGATCAGCTGACTGATAATATTCTGTCTCGCCGCAGTGCTGGAAAGTGTTTCTGTTGTACTTACTTCCTGTGTAAAGTTGTCGATCAGTCCCCATACCTGGAGCCCCTTTTCATGAGCCTGTGATACATAATCTGCACTCGCAATGCTTGCAATGTTTCCTGAAGTATCTGTCAGATAGAACCAGGTAGGCGAGATCACATTCACACCTGTCATATTTGCTGTCGCATCCGCAAAATAAGCATTGGCATCTGTGGAAGTCACCTGATGCCACACCATATTAACCTTGCTGTCCATAGTAAGATAGGAGTACTGTTCCCTCTTAACGCTTCGTTCAAATTTTGTCTTCTCTGCTTCTGCCACTTTCTTCTTATCTATATAACCGATATATCCGTCATCCGTAGCTACCTGATCCCAGTTCTCCATTTCTTCAATAAGACGAAGCTTTGTACCTTTCTTTACAGAAGTAAGAATAGCCGATTTAATTCCTCCGCGGTAACGTATGCTTGTATTCTTCTTAACTGTGACTGTTTTTACATTTTTGAATTTATACTGTATGGCAATCCTGTATGGATCTTTTGTGATGTATGCATCAAGATCTGTGAATTCCTGCACATAAGTAAGATTCAGATACACTTTATCATCTTTCACCCATACCTTATCTCCTGCCTCAGATGATGCACTCGCAGAAGTCAGCTCCGAAGGTGTTGCATAAAGTATCTGCTGATTGGCAGAATCCCAGTAATATCTCTGGTTCAGATAAGTATTCACCACATCCAGTGGTAAATAGACTCTGTCTCCGTCCACCAGACCACGTTCTTCCATTTTCTCAGTTCCAATGACCAGGGCAATCTCCCCATCTGCCATTTCTCCATAATATTCATTCAGATCCATTTTCTCAGAAGATGGTATGTACTTCATTACTACATGAGTGACAATTCCAAGGATCGCAACAAGAATGACCAAAACGGCAACTGCGATAACTGGTTTATACTTTTTATTCATAGTATTTTTCCTTTCAGTAAATATTGTGTTACCGGAAACAAAGCAGACAGTAACACGATCGCTATTGATACATCAGCTCACAGAAAGGTATTTCATATAGTTATTTTGAGTATGATGTACCAGTATTATCAACTGTATCGGTAACTTGATGATACTGGCTTAAGTATACCATAAAATATTACAATTGTATTGCAAAATCGTATTTTTCACAAATTTTTAAGATATGCGTAATTATATTCTTATGCTGCCCGAAGGCATTATGAACATCGGGGGGACTGATTCAGAATCTGTTCGGGCAGCTTTCTCTTTTGTTATTTTTCTTTGACGAAATCAAAATCTACACGAGCGATCCGTCCTTTTTCATCTTCAACGTAATCACGCATGTATCCACCACCTTCTGCAATCTGACAGGCTTTTGCAATTGTTTTCGGATTACTGAGTATACCATTCAGATACAGAGAAATTCCCTGTTCACGATAACCCTTCAATTCTTTTTCCAGTGGTTTACGCATGCTCTTTTTGGTTGCCCGTGATATATTTTCCGTAAGCTTACCTCCCTTCTTTCATAAGATTTTTTAGAAAACACCTTATCGGCTGTTGAAAAAACAATATCCCTGCACCTGTTTTATCGTTACTGTGAACAGAGTGAACAGTAACGTTTCAACTTCTTATCATCATGGAAATTTTACCTGTACATTGCCACAGCAGGAACGCTGCATGAAAAACGGCAATGAAGTTTAGAAATAAAAGATCACTTTGGTTAATGTTTCAGATCTTCGCTTATGTGAATCGCAGGTTTACTGCTTCTTCTGTTTTCATTATATCCATCTGGTAAACAGATGCAAGTTTTTTTCTTCATTTATGTATTTTTTTCTGTTTTGTTTCTAAAAATTTAATATTTTGGTTGATTACTTATCTTTACATTTTGCAGTTCTGTGTTATATAATATAGTGTATAAAATTTTATAAATTCACAGTCAGACAATAGAATTTTTGAAGTTACTTGCAGCAATTTTCCAAAGACAGCGCATCTATGGCAATCCTTTAAAATTGCTGTTCAAAAAAACAATAGTAACTTTTAATTTATCCGTAATTGTCCGCAGCTTTCAAAAGTTAAATTTTCATTATCAGAAACACTTTTAATGGATTTTCACAGGCAATTATGAAGCTGCCAGATAATTCAATGTTATTCAGAATAGGATGTGACAACATGAAGATAGAAAAGATCAACGACAACCAGATACGCTGCACACTGACAAGAGAAGACCTGGAGAACCATCAGATCCGTATCAGTGAACTGGCTTACGGCACTGAGAAAGCCAAGAAACTTTTCCGCGATATGATGCAGCAGGCACAGATACAGTTTGGTTTTGAGGCAGATAATATTCCATTAATGATCGAGGCCATCCCGGTGAGTACCGAGAGCATCATCCTGATCATTACCAAAGTAGAGGATCCTGAAGAACTGGATACCCGTTTCTCCAAATTTGCTCCATTCAGAGGGAATGATAAGACAGATACTCTTCAGCTTGACGGTGCAGACAATATTATTGATATCTTCCAGAAGCTTTACGAAGCAAAGATGAAGAGTACTCAGACAAAAGATGGCAAATCTGCTCAGAATACCGAAGCAAAGGAAAATGACGATACTCAGGTTCCTGATGTAAATCTTATCCGTCTCTATGAGTTCGACACACTGGACGATGTGATTGCGGCCGCCCATGGACTGAACGGCTATTTTACCGGTACAAACACCCTGTACAAAGATCCGGCCGATGAGCTTTACAAACTGGTACTTCACCAGTCATCACTTTCTCCGGAGGATTTTAACAGGGTATGTAATATTCTTACGGAATATGGACAGGGAAAGGCTTTCTCTCTTTCAGGAGAAGCTTATCTGACAGAACATGGAGAACTGATTTCCGATTCTGCCCTTCAGCAGCTGATTCAACTGTAATAATTTTCATAATTAAAAGAGCATTCAGTTTTCATCTGAAAGCTCTTTTCTTATACCATAGTAAATTACAGATTTCTCAAAAAAGGATGTCCTGAACTTATTCAGAACATCCTTTTTACATGTCAGACTATGACAATTCAACAATTGTCATAGTCCGTCATATGATTACCTTTCAGAAAGATTATTCTCCAAGAAAATCATTGATCTGGTTAACCAGTACATCAACATCCAGTCCATGAACCATAGCTGCTTCTTCGAGAGATTCCATCTGGGAAGATGGGCATCCAAGGCAATGCATTCCTGCTCTCATAAGAATCGGTGCGATATTTGCATCAATCTGAAGAAGCTGACCGATCAGCATGTCTTTTGATACTTTAGCCATTGTATATTTCCTCCTTAATTTTTCTTCATACTACTCAGCTTTTATAGCTTCTGATATTATAATACTATTTTACTCTGGAATCAACTGCAAACTTTTAATTTTATCGTTCCTCCCTGAAATACGGAAGTCCCAGAGCAGCAGGCGGCTGGTGTTCCTTTTTCTTTCGGAAGCTTGTGAATACCAGTACGATAATCGTTACCACATAAGGCAGTGCTTTAAATACTTCCTGCATGCTTCGTCCAAGTCCCGGGATATAAAGATACAGAATATAAAGAGCTCCGAACAGGAATGCTCCCCAGATTGCATTCAGTGGTTTCCATAATGCAAAGATTACCAGTGCAACAGCAAGCCAGCCACGATCTCCAAAACCATTGTCTGTCCAGGTTCCTCCTGAATATTCCATTACGAAATAGAGTCCGCCCAGACCTGCCAGACCTGCACCGATACAGGTTGACAGATATTTATATTTGATAACATTGATACCTGCTGCATCTGCAGTTCCCGGATTTTCACCGATTGCCCTGAGATTCAATCCCGCTCTTGTCTTGAACAGAAAAAGCGATAACAGGACTGCTATAATAATACAGAGATATGTAAGGAAACCATAATTAAATAAAATACCTCCGATAACCGGAATCTTAGACAATCCCGGGATTTTTGCCGTATAGGCACTTCCTGTTACTTTTACGGAAATCTGTCCTACACCGCCTGCAAGCTTGGAAATAGAACCGCCAAAGAAGTTACCAAAACCTGTACCAAAAATGGTAAGTGCAAGACCTGTTACATTCTGATTTACACGAAGTGTGATAGTCAGGATACTGTAAATCAGACCACCGATCGCAGCACATGCAAACGCACACAAAAACGATATCAGTACACCCACAAGTGCATTGGGATCAGGATTATCCTTCTCATAGAGGAAAGCTCCCATAAGACCTGAAATGCCGCCCATATACATAATTCCCGGAATACCAAGATTCAGGTTACCGGATTTCTCTGTCATAATCTCACCAAGCGCCCCATACAGAATACAGATGCCCTGGACAATTGCTTTTTGAATAAAAACTATCAGTACACTCATTGCCGCTACCTCCTATTTCTTTGCACGCTTTACTCTGTAGTTGATAAAGAATTCTGCACCGATCAGGAAAAACAGAATGATTCCCAGAAGAACATTGGAAGCATTCTCATTCAGTCCATACTGTGTTGCAATCTGTACGGCACCCTGGTCCATAAATACGATGCCAAAGGAAACTGCAACCATAATAAATGTATTAAACTTGGAAAGCCATGCGACAATGATCGCAGTAAATCCACGACCGCCTGCTGTTGCAGTGGAAATCGTATGGCTGGCTCCGCTGACAATAACAAAACCTGCGATACCACAGATTGCACCGGAGATTGCCATTGTACGGATAATAACCTTTTTCACCTGGATACCGGCATATCTGGCAGTATTCTCGCTCTCACCTACTACTGCGATCTCATAGCCCTGCTTACAGTATTTCAGATAAATGAACATTCCCACTGTCAGAATCAGGACAATGACTACATTCCAGCCATATTTCTGTCCGAACAATTCCGGAAGCCATCCGCCTTTTGTAGCCTGATTGATGATACCGACTGTATTGGAACCTTTCGGATTTTCCCAGAATACAATACAATAAGTTACTACCTGCATGGCAACATAATTCAACATCAGAGTAAACAGTGTCTCATTTGTATTCCAGTTTGCTTTAAATACAGCCGGGATCATTCCCCAGATCATTCCGCCAAGTGCACTTG
>ENA-OPSQ01001194-OPSQ01001194.1-human-gut-metagenome-genome-assembly--contig:-NODE-1194-length-18671-cov-4.932477_pt1 | contig 18671 bp, 17 predicted proteins | sample MGYA00241456_ERZ501904 | MGnify/ENA primary metagenome ERZ501904 (study PRJEB25962, sample SAMEA2042452) | human gut metagenome | biome: human gut; feature: human-associated habitat; material: faeces...
TTCAAAGCATTAAAATTTATCTATTTTATGAGTCCTTTTTCTTGACATAGTACCAAAACGCAAGATTATGGTATATGAATGAAACCTCAAATGAGGGATGGAGTTCTCGAACATTAGATAGAAACATCAGCACACAATATTTCTATCGATTAATGCAATCTCCAAAGAAAAATGATGTTGTTAACGAAATGCTTCTGAAGAATTCAGAAAATCAAAAGAATCAGTTTGAATTATTAAAAAGTCCAATTGTTGCAGAGTTTTTGGGATTCAAAAATGAAGATTCTTATCTTGAAAATGATTTGGAGTCAGCCATTTTGACACATATCAGAGATTTCTTAATGGAAATGGGAAAAGGATTTGCATTTGTAGCTAGACAACAACACATTGTAACTGAAACTGAAGACTACTATATAGATCTTGTTTTCTACAATATCGAATTAAAATGCTATGTTCTTATTGATTTAAAAATGGGGAAAATCACACATCAAGATGTTGGTCAAATTGATATGTATGTACGAATGTATGACGATTTAAAATGCAAAGAAGGGGATAATCCAACGCTTGGAATACTACTTTGTTCTGAAACAGATGAAGATATTGCTAGATATTCTATCCTTCATGATAATGATAGACTTTTTATGTCTAAATACCTAACTTACCTTCCTTCAAAAGAACAATTAAAAGCAGAAATAGATCGTCAAAAAGAAATATTCTATATGCAACATCCAACATTATCAAAAAAAGATGATTAAAGATGAAATACGAAAGAAGTGATTTTATTTGACACGAATACGTTGTCCACATTGTGGACATGAAACTGCTAGAGTGGAGTGCAATTGACAGATAATTCGGTGCGCTCCTAGCGGTCATGTCGTTTCACATAACGAATAATTGTTGTAATATAACACCTGCAAGTGAAAATGGCAACCGTCTTGTTGTCTTCATTTGCAGGTTTTTATTTATATCGTATGATCAATTACACTCCATACTTTTGAATAGAATGAATGCAATCAGCCCCTTTATCATTCCAATCAATATCATCTTCATCATCAAACCAGAACCATTTCTCAATTACTTTAAGAAACCATTTTGTTTTAGGGAGATTACATTTCAATATACTAAATGCATTAAATCCACTTTCATCTGATGCTATATATGTTCCTGGTTGATTTGCATATACACTATATTCATTCATGACTTTATCAATTACACTAAAGCATTGCTCTTGAGTTAAATTATTCTGTTTCAATCTTTCTTCATTAAATTCAAAATACATCATCATAGGCTATACTCCTTCTTAAGATAATTCTATTTTATCATGGATCAGCTGGCATATATTTGAACAAGAGAAATAATAAAATGAGTACCTTTTCGTACCTTTTGCATACCTCAGAGCATTAAAAAAGCTAGAATGTGCTTTATATAAAGCACTTCTAGCGTTTATACTTTACTCGAACTCAGAAAATAAAGTAATGACGTAAACATTATTGTTTACTATATAAACGCAAATTACAGTATTTATTTACAATTAACATGTATTATATATCTTAACTATTTTTATTGGTATCATTTTGGTAGCAGCTAGATACCTACAAGCAAATTTAAATATGGTTTAAATTATTTCACATGTATTCTCTTTTAAAAGCTACTATTTAAGTACTCTTCCACATCCATTATTTTGAGATTAATATGTCAAAGTAACTTCCCAATACCCATTTTTCGACGATCCATGTCGTATAAGAATACCAAGCTCTTTTAATTTCTAAATATTACTTTCTATATTTCGACTGGAAATACCTATTCTATCAGCCAGTTTAATAACCGATAATTGATTATCTTCCAAAAGCATTTTAATAATCTTTTGCTGCGTATCGTTAAGTTCTATTTGTTGTTCTATTCCCGATACTTCTCCGATGCTTCTCCGATGTCTCTATTTTCTTCCATCATCGGAAATAAATTACGGAATAATTCTACACGAAACATATTATCGAACTCCTGAAATCTAGGTTTCGGAAGTCCGTACTCTTCAGCAGCGTTCAGGATTCTTTTTATTCCGCTTCCCCATGCCTCAACGAGTCCCATTTGGCTAAATATATTGGCAATGCCTTTATTACGAATTTTCGAATGACCATTCATGACTTCCTCATAAGTCATTCCGTTATATAAGCCTCCCGGAGATGTCACTTCCAACCTGTCATCATAAATTGCAACCTGAATACAAGTTTCATCCAACAGGTTACGATGGCAATGGGCATTAATGATCATTTCTCTGATTGCTTCCGGTGGTAGCTCATATCTCTCTTTTCGCACCAATCCGTCGATCATTGCTCCGAGTCGAATGTTTCTCAATACAAAATCTACAGCTTCTTCGATTTGCGTATAAATCGGTCCTTCAAGTTCTATCTTATCCAAGAATACCGCACGGTCTGTTCCTTTGAACACCGCACATTGCGTTTTTGAAAACGAAAAATAATCTGATGTCAACAATGCATAAGCATTTGTTGCCAGAAGTTGTCCCTCACTCTGCTTTTACAGCTATATCATAATCAATCAATAGCCTTTATTCAAAAAGAGATATCGGATCTATTTAAACCGATATCTCTTTTTATATGGATAATCCACTAAATACATCCTTTGTTTTTTAGGCTATAGAAGTACTCTTTATTTTTCATAAGTTCTTCAAATGATCCCTGTTCAACAATCCGTCCTTGTTTAAATACAAGAATACAATCAAACTTCTTTAGTGTTTCGTCAAAATATTTATGTGTTACATATAATACAGTTTCTTCTTTTAAATCCAATATTCGATTTTCAATTTCGATGGCCGTCTGTGCATCTAGACTTGCTGTTATTTCATCACACAAAAGTACCTCTTTTAAATGTGCGATTGTACGCGCAATCCCTATTCGTTGAACTTGCCCACCAGAAAGATTACTTCCATCCTCACAAATATTCTGGTCTAATTTAAATTCTGGTAAATCTACAAATTCCATACATTTTAACAGTGTTTCATCTGTTTGTACAAGCTCCATATTCAAGTTATTTCGGATCGTGTCATCAAATATATGACTTTCCTGATGAATCATAGAAACATTCTTAGAATCCAAAACACTCACATTTCCTTTTTGAACTGGATAATATCCTAAAATCAATTTTAAAATTGTAGATTTTCCGGAACCACTCGGACCAACAATCGCATACTTTTTCCCCTTTTCAAATTTGAAAGATAAATCATCAATAATCATCTTACTTTCAGTATAGCCAAAAGATACATGTTCCAAATAGATATTTCCATCATAGTTCGACACAAACTTATTTGCCTGTCCATGAGAATCGATAATATTCAGTAATTTCGAATTCACGTCCGACACCGACTTAAATCCAGCAAGATTGCTTGAAATATCATTTAAATTCGAAATAAAATTATTAGAAACATTTACAATTGGCATCATATATATCATATCTAAATGTCCATATAATATCATCAATCCAATCACCAACATGAAAATCAATTGAAAAGTGGCCGCAATACAATTAGCCCAGTTTCCCGTCAAAGATATTGCCATATTTACATTTCTTTGTTTATATTCCATGTTTTCAATCCATTCTTTTCCTTTATCCACGAACTGTTTTAGAACACCCAAATCCAATATGATATCGAAATTTTGAAATATCTCCTTTAATTTTGAATTATATATACCTGAATAAGAAGACAATTGATTCGAATACTTTTTCAATCTTTTTTCCATCATCTTCGGCACCAAAAGTGTTGCTACTGCAATCACAACCATCATGAGTCCTACAAATACATGGATGCGAAGAATGTATATTAAAATAATAACAGACACAATGATATCGACAATCATACTTAATATTGGATAAAAGTAATATTCATCTACCATTTTTATATCATTGGTAAATAGAGATAACTGATTTCCTATCTTCTCTTTTTTAAACGTAGAATACGGTTGATTCATCAAACTAGAATAGAGATCTTCACCCAAATCTGTTTTTAATTTTTTCCTATAAGTTGACTTCATTATTGAATTAATAGAAGTCGTCATCAATGTATATACAAGAAATAAAACACTTGCAAAAAGACATGTACCTGCTCTTTCAAAATGATTATTAAATGCAACATCCGATATTAATTGGATTACATACGCCAAAAACAAAGGTACAACCCCCGCAAATAAACTAGTACACAGTGTACCTATAAAATATTTTTTATTTCTCAATATATATCGACACATTCTCATCCATCCCCTACTTAGTTTATAGTATATACCTACCACATCCCGTTATCTTTCTTTTTTAACAATTAGCTTCAATAATTGATTCTTCTACACAAATATGAAAAGTGTTAAAATTAAGTGAATTATGAAATGAGGAATACTATGCATTATTTAAAGATCAACGATTCCGATAAAAAGAAAATTGGATACCTAATCCATCTATATCGAACTCAACAATTTAAACATCTATCGCAAAATTCTTTTTTGTTAAATGAGTATAATGAGCCAATATGCACTCGACAAACACTTAGTAAAATAGAACAGGGTATTATTATTAAAAACGATTCTATTTATGAAGAATTACTAAAAAAGGTGAATCTAAAATTCAATACGGATTATTGTATTGAAGAATTTCTGCCAACTTCCATTTTTTCTGATTTATTAAATGCTTGCGATTATTATAATTTAGAAAAGCTTATATCCATCTCTGAATCCTATGTAAAACAATTAAATCCATTCAAAGAATACATTTTCTTTCATGAATACTACGAGTGTTTCAAATGGATCTACACCTATTATTCCTCATTTGAACTTCCGACTCTTCAAAGCACTGAACATATTATCTCCCTAAAAAACATTATCAATTCTAACCTCTATGAGGTCATGATGGATCTAGTTTTTAAGAAACGAACAATTAGTGGAATTTATGATTTTTCCTACTTTGATTTTAAAAATTCAAACAGCATGATTAATCGTGGAAACCATATGATGATTTTATATAATCAATCCAAATTGTCTGAAATGCTTGATTATTGTCAAGATTTAGAAGAGGAATATACTAATAAAAACAATTATATTCGTCTTCTCGACATTTATTCTCTAAAAGGATTTGCCTTTTCAAATACAGAAAAAGAAAAATTTGAAAAATTAGTTTCTCAAATAAATCATACAGTAGAAGCACACAATTCAAACATACCTAAAATTAAAATATCTCAACTTCTAAAGAATATCGGTCTACAAGCCTTTAGAATTGATATATACGATATAGCCATAAATTATCTTGAACAATATATAGCTATGGATTCACCTTATGCGAATATTGTAGGTATCGATTTATGCATTTCTTATCAAAAGACAAATAAAATCAATCAACTTAAATCCTTTATACAATCCAAAGAAGTATACAAAGGTGATAGCCAATACGAAAATCTTTTGAACTACTTCATTTTGAAATATAAATATCGAACCGACAACGATGAACTATCCTATTTTATAGTGAATAAAGTACCTATTATAATCGATAATACTATGGGGAAATATAAACAATTCTTTTATGAAGAACTAAGTATGCTTGTCGAACAAACCAAGCGTTATAAAGACTTGAAAACATATTTAGATTCAACCAGTGATATGTTACCAATTTGAAAAAGGAGCAGCAAAGAGGGAATGATTGTATTTTCATCAGTGGGCATAATGAACATGTTGCAAAATGGGGAAGTTATGACTCTATGGGGAAACTGTTATCAAATCAATATAGATATTATGTGATTGGAACAAACTTCTATAAGACAAGATGCAATTTACCTGAAGGAAATCATAAACGTACCATACAGATATTTTATTCTCATGATCCACTTGCAAAAACAGCGAAATTAGCCGGCTTTAAAATGTGCTGGATTGATTTTTCTTCTCTTGAAGAAGGTACAGAAATTAAAAGGCGTGCAGATGCATATACCTATATGGGAACGCTAGGAAAAAGCTACTCTATCATGAATCGCTTCCTGCCTCCTAGCTATCGCATGTTTCAGCCACCCACAACGCTTTATGACAGTACGATTTATGTCTCAAATGCATCACCAACAAAGATTATTGAATGATTATTGATTTACTTGTTACAAAGGAACTATAATAAACATGTTGAAAAATGGGGAGCTGAGTGGCTGAGAGTAGGTTCGACCTTGACCCTGAAACCTGATTTGGATAATGCCAACGTAGGGATGATATCTTTATTGTATGTTAGCTGCAGATTAGGTTTTTCTGCAGCTTTTTGTTTTTTGATCAGAATATGGCGGCAAATTGGGGGCACCACCTTATGTCGCATTAAAAAAGTAATGCAGGAAGGAGATAGAAAATGAAAACAGCATTAACAATCGCTGGAAGTGATTCCAGCGGAGGCGCTGGTATCCAGGCGGATATCAAAACAATGTGCGCAAATCACGTATTTGCGACGAGTGCAATTACAGCACTAACGGCACAGAATACACTAGGTGTTACAGGAATTATGGAAGTAACACCAGAATTTCTTGGGGAGCAGCTGGATGCAGTCTTTACAGATATTTATCCAGATGCTGTGAAGATTGGAATGGTTTCTAGTTCTGATCTGATTCGTATGATTGCTTCAAAACTGCAGGAATATAAGGCAGCTAATATTGTTGTGGATCCGGTGATGGTCGCAACTAGCGGCGCAAAACTTATTAGTGATGATGCAATTGAAACATTGAAAAAAGAATTGTTGCCTTTAGCAACAGTCATTACACCAAATATTCCAGAAGCAGAAGTTCTAGCGGATATGAAGATTGCAAATGAAGAAGAAATGATTATCGCTGCTGAAAAAATTTCTAAGAAATTTGGATGTGCAATTCTGGTAAAGGGTGGTCATCAAATCAATGATGCAAATGATCTGTTGTATAGAAATGACGCATATACATGGTTTCATGGAAAACGTATTAACAACTCTAATACACATGGAACAGGATGTACATTATCCAGTGCTATCGCATCCAATCTTGCAAAGGGATATGATTTGGATACATCCGTAAAACGTGCAAAGGATTATATTTCTGGAGCATTGAATGCAATGCTTGATCTTGGTAAGGGATCTGGACCAATGGATCATTCATTCGCAATTGATAATGAATATGCAAAGGAGAATGTTCAATGAAGAAAACTTCTTTGTTTGAAAATGCATTGATCTGGTTTGGTGCAGGTGTTTCTATTGCAGAAATACTGACAGGTACATATCTTGCACCTTTAGGATTGAAAAATGGTATTTTAGCCATTGTGGCTGGACATGTCATTGGCTGTATCTTATTGTTCCTGGCTGGTGTTATTGGTGGGAAAATGCGCTTAAGTGCGATGGATTCTACAAAGATGAGCTTTGGACAGAAAGGTTGTCTTTTGTTTGCGGCATTAAATGTACTGCAGCTTGTTGGATGGACAGCAATCATGATTTATGATGGTGCACTTGCGGCAGATGGTATTATGCATACAGGTGCATGGATCTGGTGTTTGATTATTGGTATCTTGATTCTTGTATGGATTGGTGTTGGTATTACAAACCTTGGAAAAATCAATACAGTTGCGATGGTTGCTTTATTTGTTTTGACTTTAATGCTTAGCAAATTTATCTTCTTTGATGGAAACAGTGCAGTTGTATGTACAGAAGCAATGACGTTTGGTGCAGGTGTTGAACTTGCAATTGCGATGCCTTTGAGCTGGCTGCCTTTGATCAGTGACTATACACGTGAAGCGGAAGATCCTGTGAAGGCTAGTTTAGTCAGTAGTATTGTGTATGGAATCGTTAGCTGCTGGATGTATTTGATTGGTTTAGGTGCAGCTTTATTTACAGGAGAATATGATATTGCACAGATCATGTTGAAAGCAGGTTTGGGTATTGCGGGATTATTGATCATTGTATTCTCTACAGTTACAACAACATTCCTGGATGCTTATTCTGCAGGTATTTCTAATGAATCTATCATGCCAAAGTGGAATGGAAAACACGTAGCAATGGTTGTAACTGTTGTTGGTACAATTGCGGCAATTGTATATCCAATGGATAATATTACTGATTTTCTGTATTTGATTGGTTCTGTATTTGCTCCTATGATTGCAATCCAGATTGCTGATTTCTTTATTCTAAAGAATGATAAAAGAAATGTAGAATTTGATGTACTGAATCTTGTATTATGGCTTGTCGGATTTGTTGTGTATCGCTGTTTTATGCAGATTGATACACCTGTTGGAAATACAATTCCATGTATGATCATTACAATTCTGTTAAGTGTTGTAATTCACAAGATTATCAAAAAGAACAATTAAAATATAGATTTATGAAAAAATGAAAAAGGATGGAATGGAATTCTTGAAAATGGACTTTATTCGATCCTTTTTATATTGACGGTACATATTTGCTTCAATATAGTTGAAGTATCAAAGGCAATGACGAAGAGCGCTGTTTTGCTAAGAAACTAATAAGAGAGTCCGACATTTGGTGAAAGCGGATAGTGGAAACAAAATCAGTAAATCACTTCTGAGCTTGTGTGCTGAAATATAGTAAGTATACACATAATAAATCACGTTACAGGTTTCGGACTTGTTGGAGTCTAGTAGAGTGGCATAGTTTTCTATGCAAATTGAGTGGTACCGCGGATATCAGATTCGTCTCATGTTTTGGGATGAATCTTTTTTTGTGTGCTGGAGGAAAAAAGAAATGAAATTAAACAAAAAGAATATGGTGGTTATCAGTTTTATGTTGTTCTCACTGTTCTTTGGAGCTGGAAATTTAATCTTTCCACCATTCTTAGGACAAAATGCAGGGGAACATACGTTTACTGCGATGGCTGGTTTTTTATTAACAGCGGTTGTATTGCCAGTGCTTGGTGTCATTGTTGTTGCTAGATTTGATGGATTAGATAAGTTAAGTGGAAAAGCTGGAAAACGTTTTGCATTCATATTTACAGTATTGATTTATCTTTCTATTGGACCTGGTCTAGGTATTCCGCGTGCAGCTTCTGTTCCGTTTGAAATGGCAGTTTCACCATATTTGCCAAACGATGCAAATCGTACGCTATGGATGGTTTTATACTCTGCTCTTTTCTTTCTTGTTGCGTTATGGCTGTGTTTGAATCCTGGTAAACTTGTACAGCGTATTGGAAGGGTATTAACACCTAGCTTATTGATTTTGCTTGTTCTTTTGTTTATCAGTTTTGTGACAAAAGGAAATATCAATGTTGCACCTGCCTTAGATAGCTATCAATCTTCTGCATTTTTAAAAGGTTTTACAGAGGGTTATAACACAATGAATACCCTTGCAGCATTAAACTTTGGTCTAGTGATTTCAACAACACTTGTTTCGTTTGGATTAAATGAGAAGAAAGATCGTATTACACATACTGTGTATGCTGGTATATTTGCAGGCAGTATCTTAGCAATTGTATATATGATGCTTTCTTATATGAGAATGTGTTCTTCTGGTGTATATGCAGTACAGGAAAATGGTGCATGGACTTTGAGGTGTATTGTGCAGCAGGTGTTTGGTGATGGAGGTGCAATTCTTTTGGCAGCAATCTTTACATTAGCTTGCTTAACAACCTGTGTTGGTTTAATTAATTCCATTTCTCAATTCTTTTCTATCTTATTTAAGAACTTTGTAGAAATCTACCTAGAATCAATGGAACATCGTATTAAAGAAAATACGTTGATGACCAAACAAAATATCTTTTATCATCATATCGTCCCCTATCTTGGTGAAATGAAATTCTGGACTAAAGAAGAATATCTTACTTTCTCTAGAGCAATGATGAATAAAGAAGAAAGTTATCATGCATTCGAAATCTTGTATTGGTGTGGCATACGTCTTGGTGAACTGCTTGCCTTAACAGCTGAAGATTTTGATTTTGAAAAGAAAACTTTGCGAATTAACAAATCATATCAGCAAATTAAAGGTAAAGATGTTATCACAACACCTAAAACCAGAAAAAGTAATCGCGTATTAACGCTTCCTGATTTTCTAGTCGATGAGATGCAAGATTATATCTCTAGACTCCCCTGGTACTTAAAAGTTGATGATCGTATCTTTACAATCACTAAATCCGGTCTTCATCATGAAATGGATCGAGGATGCAGAGAAACCGGTGTTAAAAGAATACGTGTCCATGATTTAAGACATTCCCACGTATCTATGCTGATTGAAATGGGATTTAGTGCTGTAGATATCGCAAATCGTGTTGGACATGAAAGTGTTAAAGTAACCTATCGATACGCACATATGTTTCCTAATAAAGATCTTATGATTGCCAAAAAATTAAACATTTCAAGAAATGGTGAAAAAGATGAGCAAAAAGAACCTGGATCAAAATGGGAGACTTAGAAACGTAGTTGTAGGATTTAGAATGTCTGAAGAAGAAGTTGATCTGCTAAATCGTAGAGTTCTAATTTCAGGACTCACAAAGCAAGAATTTATAATCAACTCTATACTAGGAAAAGAAGTAACAGTTTATGGCAATCCATATGTATTCAGAAGTCTACAAGATGAACTTATTAAGTTTATCAAACTTTATGGCAAAGGATTGGAATATGAAAATGATGATGAAATGCTTGAATTAACACTAAAAAAGATACTTGCGATGCGAAAAAAAGGAAAGACAGAAGTTTATCCTGTATAAGCAAACTCTCACGAAAGACTTATTTTAAAGGCTTTTTTAATGTTTTTACGAACCTGTAAACCGTGGTTAACAAGTTGGGCTATTTTTAACCAAAATCACCCTATTTTGACTCAAAAAGTAGTCAATTTTCGTGATTTTTGCCTGAATTTTTGTAAAAGCGTCAATTTTGGACCCTTATGAAAGCCTTTAGTTAAGACCCCAAATACAAAATACGTTTTCAAAACGTTTTCAGCACCACTTGAGGCATTAAAAAAAGCCCTTGAATAAAGGACTTTTTCAACTTTTGATATTATTCGAACTCGATTTTGTATACTTTTAAATCCATACAACATATACATTATATGGTTATTTATACAATTACTTTCTGTATTATTTATATTCCAAATCTTTTACGTATATTCTGTACTCATTTTGGAGTCACTGTGAGTACATATTGAGTACAAACCATTTCATTCTAACAATACATACAATTAAAATATTGTTTCACTCAATTTCTAACATTTGACTCATCAATTGTTTTATTATTTCTAAATTTGTAGAAAACTCAATATGACTAGCATATTTATATTTACGACAATAATTCTTCCATAAATTCTGCAACGTTGAATCTTCACTTATTGAGCATAATATTTCTTCATAATGCTCTAATAAAGAAAGAAAGTGTCTCTCTTTTTCTACATGTTTTATCAAATGCCAATGATAAATCATTATAGTTTATTTGATCGTTATAACGATCAAATAAAGTCGTTACATCATAAAAATCACGCATACGTGTATTCAACAATCCTCTAGAAAGAATTGTTTGAATTTTTTCTGCAAGTATTGTCTCTAAATTATATGACCAGAGTTGTATTGATTTGTCTTCTAACAACAACGGATATTCATATCTTATTTCTCTAGGTGTAATCACATCACCTGTTGATATATCTATTTTGATTGGCACTATTAAATTTTCTAATTTTGCATCCATATGAATTCTTATTCCTGGATACTCCATATTGTCCATGATATCAGATACATCATTTAAGATAAATTCAATGTGATCATCAAGAGAAATATCTTTAATTTCATTTACAATCCTTGTGGTTTCTTCTTTGGTTAAATCAAAATTACGTATTGTTGTATCAATATCCATAGTCGATCGCATCGATATACCAATCATAGAAGTAACCAAGATTCCACCCTTAACAATGAAATCGTCTTTATATTTAGAATACGTTATTCTTTCAAGAAAACGCTCCATCATATAAATACGTAACAAAGTTATAGGATCCGATCCATTTTGTTTGGCGACATTTTTAATTCTACCTTTTATTTGTGCTGGAGTTAGATACATTACAATAAAACCTCCATATATTGTCTAATTATCGTTTCAATTCGAAATGCTTTTGCATACACCATTAAACAATTCAGATCTTTATCACTTCTTTGTAAATAAGTTTTAATCGCCATATTAAAATCCTGAATTTCGAAATTACGTCTACTTCTCACTAAATCACAAATTGTTCTTTCCAAATCATACATTGGGATTTCATGACCAAATTGATTTGTGATTGTAGTCTTTCCTAGATCCAAAAGTTCCTTTTTTACAGTATAAACCTTGTAACCTGAGTCTGTTAAAACAGAAGGATTATATCCACTATAAATTGTAATACAATGCACAAAAGGTTCTCGATCAACCAGACCATAATAATATAAGGCATCATCATGAGAAATAACTCCTTTTGGACAACGCTGTGACAAAACATAAGCTTCATCTTCCAACACATCTTTTGAAATATAAATACCTGGGCCAACTTTTTCCATACAATTCCTTTTTATAAAATTATAAATAGACTGTCTCGATACATTCACATTCTTTAATTTTTTAACATTCAAAACCTCAATTTTTTTAGAATCCATTACTCCTTCCATACTCTCACCACCTTTTACATTCTTGCTAATATTATACTTTATATTAGTAAGAATGTAAATCGACTTCAATTTATTTAATTATTCATATCCAATAATTTATGTACTCATTTTGTACTCACAGACAAAATTGGCATATAAAAAAGGCCTTATATAAAAGCCTTTTGATGTTTATTGTGATCATTCGTAACCAATTCCCCGCTATTTTCGCAATTATCTCCCCGTAGCTCCAAGTTTTTTTATTATAAAAAACTCTCTCTTTTTCTTTTTTATTTTCATTTTTAAAACAAGAAAAATAGCTAGAAAATAATATGCTTTAACTAACGGAAAACCGCTTAAATACAAGGTTTTTGTTATGTGAAGTCATGTTTTTTACCAAACAAAAAGACCCTGCATTTTTCAACGCAAGGTCTCATTTTTTATTTCTTATTTTGTTTTCTAAGTAGTTCTTAGGTCAATTCCCATGGAAAATGTGAATTACAAATTCGTGGGGATTGATGTGGGATTCTACAATTGATGATCATTCGTAGCCGATTCCCCTCATTTTTTGCAATTATCTCCCCGCAACTCCAAGTTTTTCTCTTATAAAAAAACTTTCTCTTTTCTTTCTTATTTTCATTTTTAAAACAAGAAAATTAGCCTGAAAATAATTTACTTTTATTCACGAAAAGTGGCTTAAATACAAGGTTTTTGTTATGTGAAGTCATATTTTTTACCAAACAAAAAGACCCTGCATCTATTACAACGCAAGGTCTAATTTCTTTTTTTATTCTATTTTATTTCTTGATTAAATCTCTCTTTGCCACGGGCGATAGTTGCTAATTTCGTGGAAAAGAGGCTTGTGAATCGTCATTTCAAGCTACTCAAACTCCAGACAGACAGTACGGAGTATAAAGCAAAATCGTTGATTTTAAGCCATTTTGGGGCAATATAAGTAACTATAAAACCATATAAAAAAATTAAAAAATGCAATTTTAATGCAATGAGGTGCAATTAAAATTATCTGATTTGTACCTAATCCCAAATCTCAATATCGACTATTTAGTTAAAGGCGTTCAATAAATGAGCGTCTTTTTTCATACCAAAAATCGAAAGGAGAAAGAGAAAATATGAATAAGCTAGTAAAGCGATTACTGACAGGAACGCTTGCTTTTGCAACCATTCTCACGGCATTACCAGTGACGGCGGTTCACGCTTCCGGCAATCAATACTGGACAGAATCAGCAGAACGTGTCGGCTACATTGAACACGTTATGAATGATGGTTCTATCAAATCCACATTTAATGAGGGACACATGAAAGTTGAGGGCGAAACTGCCTACTGCGTGGACATCAATACCAGTTTCAAGAATGGCTATAAAACACGCTCTGACGCAAGCTCCCGTATGAGTAGCGATCAGATTGCGGACGTTGCTCTTTCCTTAGAGTACGTCAAGCAATATACCGCTTCTCATACGAACTTGAATTATAAACAGGGATACTTGCTGGAACAATGTGTTGTCTGGCAGAGATTGAGTGAACAGCTCGGCTGGCAGTGCGACAACGTCAGAGCTTCCTATAATGAAATCTCACAGGCGGTACAGAATGAAGTGTACGCTGGTGCGAAAGCATTTGTAAAAGCAAACAAAGGACGCTATGAATGTGGCGGTTACATTTATACTGGCGAAGGACAGGACATTGGACAGTTCTGGGCAAAGTTAAATGTAGGAAATGCAAAGGTCAAAAAGACTTCTTCCAATCCCACGGTCACAGATGACAACGCCAACTATTCCTTTGAGGGTGCGACATTTGGTGTCTATTCGGATAAGGGCTGTAACAGCCAGCTTGCCACACTTACTGCCGATGGAAACGGCGATACCAAAGAAGTTGAGGTGAAAGCCGGAACAGTGTATATCAAAGAGCTTTCTGCTCCAAAGGGTTACAAGCTGGATTCTACTGTCCATGCCTTAAATGTGGAAGTTGGAAAAACAGCGACATTAACTGTTGCTGACACTCCAAAGGTCACAGAGACTTTGATTGATTTATTCAAAATTGACATGGAAACAGGAAAATCTACTCCACAGGGAACTGCTTCTTTAGAGGGTGCAGAGTTCACATGGAGCTATTATGACGGATACTACAATGCAGATAATCTACCTGCAAAAGCTACCCGTACATGGACAACCAAAACCGTTGCCGAAAAAGACAGTGACGGAACTATCCATTATGTATCCAGACTTGCCGACAGCTACAAAGTATCCGGCGACAGCTTCTATACACAGGACGGTAAAAATGTACTGCCACTTGGTACACTCACTGTCACAGAAACAAAAGCACCAAACGGCTACTTATTAGATGGTGCATATATGCAGGCTGACGGAAGCTCCGAACAGATTAAGGGAACATACCTTACACAGATTTCCGAAGATGGCGAACTTGCCGTACTTTCTGGAAGCAACCAGTATTCCGTATCCGACAAGGTTATCCGTGGCGGTGTAAAAATCCAGAAACGTGACCTTGAAACAAAGGATGCCAAAGCACAGGGAAGTGCGACCTTACAGTACACAGAATTTAATATCATTTCCTTAAATGACAGTTCTGTACTGGTTGAGGGAAAATTATATAGCAAGAATGAAACGGTAAAGAAGATTCAGACAGGCATTGACGGAATTGCTTCTACTTCTGCTGACTTGCTTCCTTACGGAAATTACAGATTAGAAGAAAGCAAAGCACCAGAGGGCTACTTAACAAATGGTGCAAAGACAATCGACTTTTCTATCACGGAAGATGGAAAAATCGTGGACTTGACCGATAAATCCCACTCTGTCTACAACCAGATTAAGCGTGGCGATATTGAGGGTGTAAAAATTGGTGCAGGTACACACAAACGTCTTGCAGGTGTTCCGTTTAGAATTATAAGCAAGACAACGGGAGAATCCCATATTGTAGTTACTGACAAAAACGGTCAGTTCTCCACTGCTTCAAGCTGGGCTTCCCACAAAGTCAATACCAATGCTGGAAAATCCAGTGAGGACGGTGTATGGTTTGGGACATCTAAACCAGACGACAGCAAAGGTGCATTACTCTATGATACCTATGTGATTGAGGAATTAAAGTGTGATTCCAACGCCGGATTTAAGCTGATTCCAGCCTTTGAGGTGGTCGTATCCAGAAATAAAGTGACCGTAGATTTAGGGACACTTACTGATGAATACGAAAAAGAAATCACAATCCATACCACAGCTACCGACAAGAAAACTGGCGAAAAAATGATTGTTGCCGGAAAAGACATCAAGATCGTGGACAAAGTCACACTTGATGGCTTGGAAGTTGGAACAAAATATAAATTATCCGGCTGGCAGATGTTAAAGGAAGAAAATGCCGAACTTCTGATTGACGGGAAATGTGTAGACAGTGATTACACTTTCACTGCTGACAGCGAAAAAATGGTAGTTGAAATTACTTACAGCTTTGACGGTTCAGCTCTTGGCGGTCAGAACCTTGTTACCTTTGAGGAATTGTACGATATGAGCAATCCGAAAGAGCCTGTCAAGGTTGCCGAACATAAGGACATCAACGATGATGGACAGACCGTTCTTATCACAGAACGTATCATCAAAATCCATACGACCGCTACGGACAAGAACGGCAAGAAAGAAATCGAAGCCGGAAAAGATGTAACGATTGTGGATAAAGTCACATTAGATGGGCTGGAAGTTGGAACAAAATACAAACTTTCCGGCTGGCAGATGTTAAAAGAGGAAAATGCAGAACTTCTGATTGATGGAAAGAAAGTATCCAATGATTATGAGTTTACAGCCGACAGTGAAAAAATGACGGTTGAGATTGTCTTTACCTTTGATGGTTCTTCTCTTGGTGGAAAGAGCCTTGTCACATTTGAGGAATTATACGATATGACCAATCCAGACGAACCAAAGAAAGTGACAGAACATAAGGACATCACAGACGATGGACAGACTGTGACAATCAAGGAAGTGCCGGAAGTCCCAGACACACCAAAGGATACCGACACGCCGGATACACCATCTACGGTTACTAAGACAAGTGACAGCCCAAAAACAGGCGACAATACCAATATCTATGCTTATCTTGCCATGCTCGGTCTTTCCTGCGTAGGGCTTGGCGGTATGCTTTACTTCAAACGCCGTAAAAAGAAATCATAAGGCGGTAATGTAGCGGTTGGTAGAGCGTTCAAGGTCGCCACCCTTTTTGCAACTTCACGCTCCCGTGAAGCTTTGATTTATGGGAGCGTGAAGTCCACTAAGGGCGTGGGGAGTGTAGCTCCCCACAAAGTACAGCAGGAAAGAACTTACAAATAGAAAGAAAAGAGGTCAATTATTATGGAATTAAGATTTGTCGTACCAAACATGGAAAAGACATTCGGAAACTTGGAGTTTGCCGGAGAAAATACTACGGAACAGCAGAGAATCAACGGGCGTATGGCTGTCATTAACAGAAGCTACAACCTGTATTCCGATGTGCAGAGAGCTGATGATGTAGTTGTGACGCTTCCTGCCAAAGCCGGCGAAAAACATTTCTTGCCGGAGCAGAAAGTAAAACTTATCAATCCACGAATTACTACCGATGGTTATAAAATCGGGGAACGTGGATTTGTCAATTATATCTTGCTTGCAGACGATATGTTACCAGTGGAAAGTAAATAAGGGGGTATTCAGATTATGAGATTAGCAAATGGAATCGTCATTGATAAAGAAAAGACTTTCGGAGTGTTGAAGTTCTCCGCATTACGCCGTGAAGTTCATGTGCAGAATGAAGATGGGACGGTCAGTGAAGAAATCAAGGAACGTACCTACGATTTGAAGTGCAACACACAGGGACGCATGATACAGGTGTCAGTTCCGGCGACTATTCCGTTAAAGAAATATGATTACAATGCCGAAGTAGAACTTATCAATCCTGTTGCGGATACAGTGGCAAATGCGAATTATCGTGGTGCAGATGTGGACTGGTATGTAAAAGCAGACGATATCGTTTTGAAGAACAAAGGCACTCATGCCGGAAATCCACAGAACAATGCTCCACAGCAACCACCGAAGAAATAAGAGGTGTTAGCGTATGATGTGGAAAAAGAAAGGTAACAGGATTCGTGCCAGTGACAAATCACTGGTCTATCATTTCTGTATCGGTTGGCTGTTGCTCCTGTTCGTTGTGGTATTCCTGCTACTGAACCTGCGACAGCTTTTGTTTACAGATTGGAAAGATTTTAACCTGCTCCATGCCGGAATTACTTGGACTGCCTACAATTCCATTACGGTTCTGATAGCGACTGGTGTTTGTGCATTGGTCGCTTTTCTCTACTACCGTTACGGATATGACCGTATCAAGCGGTTGCTACACAGACAAAAGCTGGCTCGTATGGTGCTGGAAAATAAATGGTATGAAGCAGAAAACACCAAAGACAGCGGTTTTTTCACTGACCTGCAAAGCAGATCAAGAGAAAAAATCGTCTGGTTTCCAAAGATTTACTATCAAATGGAAAAGGGACTGCTTCATATCCGCTGTGAAATCACGCTGGGGAAATATCAAGACCAGCTTTTACGGTTAGAGGATAAATTGGAAAGTGGCTTGTATTGTGAGCTGACTGACAAGACCCTGCATGACGGCTATATTGAATATACCCTGCTTTATGATATGATAGCGAACCGCATTACCATTGATGAAGTACGGGCAGAAAACGGCTGTCTTAGATTGATGAAAAATCTTGTCTGGGAATATGACGCACTCCCCCACGCTCTGATTGCTGGTGGAACTGGTGGCGGTAAAACTTATTTTCTGCTGACGCTCATTGAAGCCTTACTGCATACCAACGCTGTCCTTTACATATTAGACCCGAAGAACAGCGACCTTGCGGACTTAGGAACGGTCATGCCAAACGTCTACCATACCAAAGAAGAAATGATAGACTGCGTCAATGCCTTTTATGAGGGCATGGTACAGCGAAGCGAGGAAATGAAGCGACACCCGAACTATAAGACAGGCGAAAACTACGCCTATCTGGGACTGCCACCCTGCTTTCTTATCTTTGATGAATATGTGGCGTTTTTTGAAATGCTGGGGA
>ENA-OPSQ01001209-OPSQ01001209.1-human-gut-metagenome-genome-assembly--contig:-NODE-1209-length-18535-cov-2.437067_pt1 | contig 18535 bp, 11 predicted proteins | sample MGYA00241456_ERZ501904 | MGnify/ENA primary metagenome ERZ501904 (study PRJEB25962, sample SAMEA2042452) | human gut metagenome | biome: human gut; feature: human-associated habitat; material: faeces...
GTAACTCTGACAGCCGCGCCGACGTTCAGCTTGACTATATCCTTATAGTTTTCGACCTTTGCACTCTCGAAAACGACCTGCAGGCTCTTGAAGCAGCTGCCGTCGTTTATCTCCATAAAGCCTATCGCCTTTGAGTCACGGAGGGTCTTGATCCATCCGCAGACTGTTATCTCCTTGCCGCCGAGCTCCTCATATGAGCTGAACAGCTTTGAAATTTCAAGTCTATCCATTTGTATGTCTCCTTTGCTTATGACTCATAATTATAAATGATATCAAAAGCGGAATTGAAAATCAATAGCGAAGGCTCTATTTATTCAAAATTTTCCGGCGCAGGGTCGGGTTCGATGTCTATTAGATCCGCCGAACCCCTGTCTTTATCTATATTATAGACAAATTGCGTGATGATAACTGTCAGCGCGACGCCGACGGTCATGACTATGAGATACATATTTTTGATGTTCAAAGCCGTCTGTGCAGTCTGGTCGGCGCCGAGAGTTTCAACATATCCGCAGGCCGCTAGCATAACTGCGGAGAACGCCGAGCCGAGGCCCTGAGCAAGCTTGCGGAAGAACGAGAACAGCGCATAAAGCGAACCCTCGTCGCGGCTTCCGGTCTTTTCATACGGATAGTCGATGCAGTCAACAACCATAGCCCAGAGGATAATTGTGAACACAGCGTTGCTAGTATAGAGAAGCATAAGCGCGCCTATATAGAGGAACAGTGAACTCTTTGCCTCGGGTGCCATGGGAAGCAGGCACGAAACTACACCCGCGACTACGCTTATCGACGAAGATATGACGACCAGCTTTTTCTTGCCTATCTTTTTTGTTATTCTGCCGATGAAAGGCATGATGACAACAAGAGGCAGATAGGAAACAATATTGACAGCCGCCAATATCTGAGTGTTATGGAAATAGGACTGGAATATAATGCTGTTGACCGAGGTCATTGACATGAAGCAGATGACCTGGACGAACGAAACAGCGGTTATTGCGAGCAGCGGACGGTTTGTGAAGAAGCCCTTGACTGCCTTGAGATAGCTCATCTTCTCTGTCTTGTCGTGCGCTTCGACAACGACACGCTCGGTCACGAGCAGACGCACGAGCATGAAGCCGATGAAGCCTATTGCCGAGCAGACGAGCGCAACATAAACCATTCTCGATCCGATGAGGTTGTTGTCCTTATCATAGACGATAAGAGGCAGGAGCATGGAGAGCACCTGCGCAAGACCCGCGCCTATTGATCTGAAGGTAGAGAGATTCGTGCGCTTCGAAGGGTCATTGGTAATGCACGAATGGAGCGCGCCGTAAGGCACGTTTGCCATTGTATAAGCGACCGACCAGACGCAATAAATCGCAAGGCAATAGATGACCTTGAAGATATAGCTCATAGAGGCTATCGGCATAAACGAGAGCGTGGTGAAAATTATCAGCGCGCTGCCGCCTATGGTTATCCACGGCATGAACTTGCTGCACTTGCCTATGCGGACATTATCGACCATTCCGCCTATCAGCGGATCGTTTATAGCGTCCCATACTTTGCCGACAACGATTATCCAAGCCCAGTCGCTGAGCCTGAGTCCGATATACTGGGTATAGAACAGCATGAGATAGTTTGTTATCAGCGCAAAGCTCATATTGCAGCCGAAATCGCCCATCGCATAGCCGAAATAATCCCGCATACCGAACGGTCTTGTTTTGTTTTGTGCAGCCATGATACAAATATCCTTTCACAAGATATATTTTTAGTCAATTATAATATAAGAGCATATCGAAAATCAATATTCAAAATATATTTTACCGTAAAATTTTGAAAAAATACTGCGGCAGGCATTGACTTTTAAACGGCGGCATAGTAGAATTATTGACTGTTAAAGGCTATGAAGAGGAAAAGTAGGTTTTTATGCCGGCAGAGAGATGAGACGGTTGGTGCAAGTCTCAGCGGCAGAGACTCCGAACCCGCCCCGGAGCCGCAGTGTCAAATGCGCTGACGCATTCCGGCGTTATCGGAAAAGACGGTTTTCGTCGCTTTGAGAGCGGACAATATTTGTCCGAACTTGGGTGGTACCGCAGACTTTATAGTTTGTCCCAGGCTTTTGAGCCCGGGACTTATTTTTTTGAAAGGATGAAAAGAAAGATGAAACTTGACAAGCTTGTCGGCGAAAGATTCAAAGAGAAGCCCTCCGACTGCGTTATCGACAGCCACGCGCTCATGCTGCGCGGCGGCTATATGAAAAACGTTGCCAACGGCATCTATTCGCAGTTCATGCCCCTGCGCCGCATAACAAAGAAAATCGAGGATATAATCCGCGACGAGATGGATAAAATCGGCGGACAGGAAGTGCTGTTCCCGGTAGCTCTCCCCGCTTCGCTCTGGGATGAGTCGGGCAGATATGAGAGCGTCGGCAGCGAGCTTCTTCGCTTCACCGACCGCAACAATGCGCGCATGGTGCTCGGCATGACCCACGAGGACGCGGCGGTTCAGCTCGTGCGCGACTACGCCAACAGCTACACCAAGTATCCGTTCATGATATATCAGATTCAGACCAAGTTCCGCGACGAGGGACGCCCGCGCGGCGGACTTATCCGCGTTCGTGAATTCACGATGAAGGACGCTTATTCGTTCCACACATCGCAGGAGGATCTTGAAAAGTACTATCAGGAGTGCTACGACGCATATAACCGCATATTTGCTCGCGCAGGCATTCCCGAGGTCATAACGGTCAAGTCCGACTCCGGCATGATGGGCGGCAGCATCTCCCACGAATATATGCTTCTGACCCCCGTCGGCGAGGATTCGATAGCCGTCTGCTCCGAGTGCGACTACCGCGCAAACATGGAAGCGGCGCAGAGCATTGTCGAAAATAAAGCTGACGATGTGCTCGAAGAGCTTAAGAAAGAATACACGCCGAACATCCACACCATCGAGGACATCTGCGAGTTCCTCCACTCCCCGCTTGAAAAGTCCTGCAAGGCTGTTGTATATCAGAAGAACGCGACGGACGAATATGTTGTTATCTTTGTCCGCGGCGATCTTGACATAAACGAAACGAAGCTCACAAACCTGCTCGGCGAGGCGGTTCATCCCGCAGTTATCACCGAGGAATGCGGACTTCACGCGGGCTTTATAGGCCCTGTCGGACTGCCTGAGAACATGACGGTTCTGTTCGACAACTCTCTCAAGGGTGCCACTAACCTCTCCTGCGGCGCGAATGAAGAAAACCACCACTATGTCGGTCTCAACATTCCGCGCGATGTCGGCGAGGTTGAATACAACGACCTTGCGAAGATAGTTGACGGTGGTATCTGCCCGCAGTGCGGCAAGCACACGATAAAGATATCCCGCGGCATCGAGGTCGGCAACATATTCCAGCTTGGCACGAAATACACAAAGTCGATGCACATGACCTATCTTGACAAGGAGGGCAACGAGCAGTACCCGATAATGGGCTGCTACGGCATCGGCGTCGGCAGACTCGCCGCCTCCGTCTGCGAAGTTCGCCACGACGATTACGGCCCGATCTGGCCGATAACGATAGCTCCGTGGCAGGTACATCTGTGCTGCCTGAGAGCGGACGATGCAGAGGCGAAAGCGCTCGCGGACAAGCTCTATGACGAGATGCAGAAAGACGGCATCGAAGTTATTTACGACGACAGAAATGTGCGCCCGGGCGTTATGTTCTCAGACGCAGACCTGCTCGGCTGCCCGGTCAGAGTTGTTGTCAGCCCGAGAAACCTTGCCGAGGGCTGCTGCGAGGTCATGACCCGCACGAAGAGCATCAACGAAAAGGTCGCCGTTGACGATGTTATCCCGCAGATCAAAAAGATGATAAAGGATATGTTTGACGAGCTGAACAAGTAAGAAGATAAACTTAAAAACGGAGCCGCATAGCGGCTCCGTTTTTGCGTTACATCTATTCATTCCATAGTTTTTACCGAAGTGAAAACGGACAATATAACTAGCACCATGTTACAATCTTAAATTTTAGAATTTTCATCTTCGTAAGGAGTGCTTTCCACGCCATTGCTTTGAAGTTTATCGACCATACGATCAAGAGCTCCCCTCCACATATGATTGAACCATTTGGCATGACCAAACCACTTCACAATAGTTGGGCTAATAGCGTAATAGATTTTAATAAATGCACGACCATACCATGTTTCAGCGAGGATGTTGTCGCGAAATCTCCTCAGTGTCCACACTTCAGGGCAATCGTAGGAGCCGTAAACCGCTGTAGCGACATAGCAGCCAATGGATTTTTTTTGCGCAGTGTCATGGTGTTCAGCATTATTATGACTATTACCATTTTGCATCTCTTGTTCCAAAACCCGTACATTATCATTGGCATTTTCGTCACCTTCAGCTCCAGCCTGACGCCACCAGTAAAGTGCCTGATTGTCATCCTTTAATGTACCCCATCCATTATGGTAGCAAATGCCAAGATTATATTTTGCGGTTGTATTTCCATGTTCAGCTGACAGTTTCCACAATGGGAATGCTTTATAATTATCGTTTACAATCGTCGAATACATTAAGGCGAGACCGAAGACAGCATTATCATAATAATCGCTTTCGCCTGCGTCAATAACATCCCTATAATAAGATTCAGCTTTATTATAGTCTATCTGAACGCCCTCCCCTTTCGCATACATCTCTGCTAAACAAACTTTTGCTTGAATATTACCCTGCTCAGCTGCTTTTTCAAACCAAGTCACAGCCAAAGCCTTATTTTCAGCTGTTCCTTGACCACATCTATAGCTTACTCCTAAGTTATTTTGAGCAAATTGGTCACCTTTTTCTGCCGCAAGCTTGAACCAGCGAAAAGCTTCACAATCATCTTGCGCAACGCCATCTCCTATTGCATAACAAACGCCAAGAGAACACATTGCCTCAGCATAACCAGAATCGGCAGCCTTCTTAAAAAGCTCAAGCGCACGCGCTTTATTCATCGGAACACCCATAGATCCGTCACGGTAAAGTTCTGCCAAATCTTTCATGACTTTTAAACTTCCACCAGCGCTTGCTTTTTCCCAATATTCAACACCTACTGACGAATTACCTTTCATGATCTCTTTAAGTCCCATAAAAGCCTGGGCTGTTACATATCCATTATCTGCAGCCTTTCTTAGCCATTCGTTAGCAATAGCTTCATTCTCCTCTACGCCTATACCTTCGTCATAGGCTCGATAGACCAAGAACTGGGCTTCGGCATCATCTTCTTCAGCACGTTTAATATTGAACTCAAAAGCTTTCTTAGGGTCTATACCATCTTCGGCAGTATTCCTTTTATATACGAATGCAAGCATATCATCAGCATCCGTAGCACCCATAGCTTTTGCTTTTTCAAAATACTCCAAGGACTTAGCGACATTTTTCTCAATTGCGAGGCCGTCATGAACAAATATACCAACCTTTACAGTAGCACGCACATGCCCGTTATCACTTGCGTATGTATATAGTTCGAGTGCCTTTGCGAGATCTTTTTCTACACCTGTTCCGTTTTCATACATTAAGCCAAGGCGGAAAGCTCCATCGGGGTTGCCGGCAGCATATGCCTCCGCATAATAATTTGCTGCCTTTTCAAGATCAGTTGCAGCGATACCGTCTTTATCATATGCATAACCCAGTTCGAGTATAGACTCAATGTTCCCTTGATCCATAGCTTTTTCAAAATATTCGATAGCCAATGGGAAATTCTGAGATGTTCCATTACCATCCTTATAACAAAGCCCCACATTTTTGCTGCATCCTCCAAATCCAGCCTCGCTACCCTTCAGCCAAATCTCAAAAGCTTTTTCCTTATTTTGAGTCAGTCCACATTCGCCATTAAAATACAAAACACCAAGGCGAAAAGTCGCTTCTTCGTTACCTTCAGCATACGCATCATCATAATAACGAAGTGCTTTTTCATAATCCTGAGTTACACCGTTTTCACCGAGACGATAAATTTCAGCAAGTCTATAACAAGCAACAGGATGTTTTTGCTCCGCAGCGAGAGTATACCATTTTACCGCTTCATCAAAATTTTTCTCGATACCGTCGCCTTCCTCATAATTCATGCCAGTTATATACTGCGCTCCCCAATGTCCGAGTTCGGCTGACTTTTTCCAAAGTTCAGTTGACTTAGGTACATCTTTTTCAACTCCGAAGCCATTATAATAGGCCTCTGCCATGGCATATAATGCATCTGAATTACCTTGTTCCATAGCCAACATGAACCACTTATTCGCCTCTTCATGGTTGACTTCAACAATCTCGCCATCACGATAAATATTGCCTAATTTTACTTGTGCGTCTGCATCTCCAAGCTCCGCTGCACGAACATAAAGTTCCATTGCTCTGGTAAAATTTTGTTCAATACCCACACCGTTATACAGGTACTCCGCTAAATACCAAAGAGCATCTTTGGCATTACATTCAACTGCTCGCTCATAATATTCAACAGCTTTGCAATGGTCTTGCTCAACTCCAAATCCACCCCTATAACAACTTCCCATGTTAGTTAATGCGGTAGCATTTTGTGGATCCATTTCTAAAATCCGATTAAACCATGCAAAAGCTTTGTCGTTGTCCTCCTCTACATCAATGCCTCGGTAATAGCAATTGGCAACTTCAAGAGCAGCTTCAACATCACCAGATTCAGCCCTTTTCAACAACGCCTCATTAAACATACATCTTTCCTCCATCTTTATGTTTGCATTTTTGAATCATATGTCATTATGCTTGTGTTACACTTGAAGCGCATTTATCACAAATTTTAATTGTGACACAAGTATGCACCACAATGGCTACATACTATCGGCTCACATTAGTATTTTCGAAGTATTTCAATTCACAAACATATCCAGGCATTCAACATTATTCAAGCGTATAATTCCCTTACGAGTATTAACTTATAACTTGATCCAAAATATGCTGGATAGCATCATAATAACGTTGTTCTTCTTCTAATTTCTGCTTATTTTTTCCCAAATTTCTAACAGTAGAACCTATGACAGAGCCGATTTTATAAGAAAGACTTTTTCCTTGTCTATCCTGCTTTGCATACTCCGAACGAGCAAATTTATCCATCTGAGAACTGCTTCCGAAATCGTTTATTATAACATAAGCCAAATTGCCTTGATGCTGCACCCTGATGCAAATCAAATAATAATCGTTCTTGTGCTCCGGATTATACATCACAAAGCAGTCCTCAACACTTTTGTTAAACAGATTACCGGATTTAACTTGATCCGGATAAAACGCAACCGGAACATCAAGGTTTTGAGCTGCTTCAGAAATTGCCCCTTTTACCGCGTCAAGGGTGACATATTCTCCGTCTTCATACTGATATACCGGTCTGAATTCTCTCAAATCATCAATTTTTATCATTTTTATCCCTCACTTAGCACTGTATTTACTTTTAAGATCTGCTATCATATTTGTGTACTCTATAAAAGCCTCTTCGTTCTTATTTGCCTTCACAAAGGTCACGCATCTTTTAACCGTTTCGTAAATTGATTTGTATATTGAGTCTTTATCCGATTTTGAATTGATGACGTCCACTATAGGCGGAGCAATTCGATAATATTCCGCAATCGTATTCTCCCCATCAGGCAGAAAGCGCACATAATTATCTCGAAAACTACGCATTGTCATAAGCTCATCGCAACCATCCGGAAGTCCTAAATAAGAACAACAGGCTGTTGTAAAAATACATCCACCATATGCTTGGTAGTGTGAGCATGTTCTGTCATCCGGATAGACATATTGTCTATATATAATATGAGCAATAGCCTTTTGATCCCCACCTTTCATTTTCATCATAGTACTTACAACTTGCAGACGGCATTTTCTTTTCCTCCCGTTTTTTATTAAATCAGCGTGTTTTTTCACGCTTTTTCTTGATTATAGCAACTCATTTTTTAGTTGTAAATAGGGGCAGGTACGAACACGCTTTTTGTCGGTATGAAACAATATTTTGTTGATTTAAGTGGTTTTTTGTAAAAATAATCAGACCCTCCGAAAAAGCGGAGGGTCTGTTGCTTTAATTTTCAAATCAGAATGCGAAATACTTTTTGAGCATCTTTTTCATTCTGCCGTTCATTACGGTCAGGGTGTTTATCGCATCCTGCCTTTCATCTTCGGTGCCGTATATCGCCTGTTTCATGAGTCTGCCCTCTTCAAAGCAGGCATCGTCATGGATGGGAAAATAATTCTTGAGCAGGAAGCAGCCGTAGCGGACATATCTCATCTCGCCGACGAGCCTGAACTCCTTGCTTATCGTGTCGACGGCAACGCTCCTGAAATTCCTTATCGAATCGATAAGCGCTTTTCGCTCGTTTTCTGGCGAGAACACTATTGTCGAGCAGATGTATGCGCCCTTGTTTTCGGGAGTGCAGGAGTGGCTGTCCGTGCTGCCGACAACGGGATATTTGAATCCGCGTGCTCTGTCCTCATAATATCTCACGGTCTGATAGCCGTTTTGTTCAAAATATCGCTCGCCGCCGAGCACTTCAAAGGCATCGAAAATCTTATTTTCGACGAGCCAGTCGTTGAGCGCATCTGACACATGGAACGCTTCGCCGGTTATCCATGTCGGATGCGGGAATATTCCGAGTCCGCCCGCCTTTCTTATCTCGTCATAGAGCCATTTGAGCACAGCCGCCGTCATTGCATCGACATTGTCGGGGACTTTTATATCCTTGGCGAGTGCGGTCATCTTAGCGGCGAACTCCTCCTGAGTCATGACATCGGGGCAGTCGTCTCTTATTGCGCGGACTTTTTTATCCTTGCCGACTTCTTTGACCGCCACATCCTCGACAAGCGAGTTGATGCTGTATTCGCCGCCGAAATTTATTGTATGTGGGTCTACTCTGAAGCCGTTTATCGCGGGAAGATGCACTTCCTCACCGGGCACGAGATTGAACTCTGTCGGGATATTTTTAAATGCCTCTATAGCTCTGAGCGACGGATAATAGCGGTGGTGGTCGGTTATGGCAAGAAAATCATAGCCGCGGGATCGATAGGTTGCAGCAACATTCTCGGGGTCATGCGCTCCGTCGGAAAAATTCGTGTGCATATGCAGGTCGCCGATAAACGGATACATACCGACGAGATCATCGGAGACGGCATAGACACAGAAAGTGAAGCTTTTCTTGTCGCCGTCGGCGTTTTCGCCCTCAATGCGGATGCGATATTCGCCCTCATGCGGGAATGTTATAGAAATATCAAGTCCGTTTTCTTCGTTTGCGGTCACATCGAGTTCTTTTCTGAAAGCGGACGCCGGGGCGTGTTCGATATGTCCGCCGTCGAGCCATGTTATCGCTGCCTCATGCACGCTGCCTGCGGGGAAAAAGTTATCGCCGCCGAAGGGGCGGATATGTATAGTGCTCTCCTTTTCGGTCCCGATGACCTTCGGGAACACATCGTAAGTCCAAAGTTCGCTTCTTCTGACAAAATCTGCCATCTCATACTCTCCTTTACGAAAAATTTTATCAATTTATGATAGCATAAAGCAGCCGAAAAAACAATCAAAAGAACAGAAAATATTAAAAGGGTCTGTCACATCCGAACAGACCCTTTTCTTTAATATCCGCTGTCGTCGTAGACATAGCCCTTCGATTCGAAATACGAAATCGATTCGTTGCCGTCCTTAATTGTGAATACATATGTGCAGTCGCCCGCAAAATATATATTTTCCGCCCCGAAAAGCGCGGTCAGATACCGTATATTATCGCAGAACCTGGTCATTACGGTAAATCTGCCCTGTGGCGCCAAGAGCTTCTCGGCTCGGATGTTGGCATAGATGCTTCTGTCATCGTTTATCAGATGGTGCGCGCCCTGCAGATACTTGCAAGAGAGCAGATTCTTTCCGTAGAGTGCTATAAGCGCCTCGCCGTTGGATTCCTCCGCATCGCCGAGGAAAATCACGGACGCGTCGTCGAATATTATCTGAAACACGGTGGTGGTCTCGTTCATGCCGCGATATGCGCCGCCGTCCCTTGCCCGGATAGACAGCGGGAGTATATCCTCGTGCGTTGTAAGCACCTCAAGATACGAGTCCGGAAAATGTACCGTCTGCCCCGTGTGCAGCTTCAGATATTTTGCGTTAGGCGCATATTTCTTGAGTCTCTCGCGGAGCCTGTCCGTGCAGCCGCTGCTATAATCCAAAAGCGTTCTTGACGGGAAGTTGAACATAACCCTCTCGACGCAGAGAACGTCCTTCTCGCGCTTGAGCAGCTTCCTAAACACATCCATATGGTCATCGTGGTTATGGGTGCAGATCCATGCGGCAACGCGGATTTTCCCGCCCTTTTCGGTATTTGTTAAATCCTCAAGACGGCGCATAAACTCGTCGCAGGCCTCCTCTGTCGCCTGTTCTATCTCGCCGCCGTCGATTATTATAACCGAGTTGTCGCGTAGTCTCAGCACATAGAGCATTCCGCAGTCGCAGCTGTGATAGCGAACCATTGAGCCGTATTTTAGCGAAAACTGCATGAGCGCCGTATCCCCACGCACATCCGGCTCGTTGTCGTTCATCTCGGAAAGCGGACAGCTTGCGTTATCAATTATCACCCTCGCCTGCTCCGCTTCGCGGGTAAAATAGGTGTATATGATTCTGTTTTCTTCGGCAAACTCCGAAAAGATATTGCCGTTTACTTCGCGGTGAAACGTCTCCTTTCGACCCGTGTCCGCGAGCGCCGAGAGAAAATCACGAAACATTTTCGACGTAACGCCGTCCAAAACGACCATATACGAGTCGTCCGCGCCGCCGCTGACGCTGTCCTCAAGCTCAAGTCCCGCGCCGCAGTTTACGGGCTCGCACACCTTTGTTCCGAACGCCGGAACACCGATTGATTCAAAAAAATCACTGAAGTTCATCTTATCCTCCTCATGATAAAATTTATCCGATGACAATTATATATGCCTGAAGACGCAGTGTCAAACATTATTGAAAAAAAGCCGAAAATGACTGTAAAAAGAGAGAAATATATGATAATATAAAGGCGTATTAATCCGGCTCGGACGCCGGAAATATTGAGCCGGAGGTAAATAAAAATGCTGAAAGTCGCACTCGTCGGCGTTGGCGGAATAAGCGGAGCGCACATCCCCGCATGGGAAAGCACGGATGACGCCGAGCTTGTCGCAATATGCGACATCCGTCCCGAGAGAATGAAAAACTATCCAGACAAACGCCATTACACCGATTTTGATGAAATGCTTGAAAAAGAGGATGTTGATATTCTCGACATCTGCCTGCCGACATTTCTGCATGCAGATTTTGCGGTCAAGGCGATGGAGAAAGGCATCAATGTCATATGCGAGAAGCCCATATCGCTCAAGCGCGAGGATGTTCAGAGGGTATATTCGACCGCTAAAAATAACAATGTCTGCTTCATGATAGCGCAGGTGCTCAGATTTTGGCCGGAATACGAAGTTGTCAAAAGCATATACGACAGCGGCAAATACGGAAAATTGCTTTCTGCATCGATGCGTAGGCTCGGCGGGATACCCAAATGGAGCTGGGACGACTGGATGAGAGACGAGAAGCGCAGCGGCCTCGTGCCGTTTGATCTCCATATACACGATCTCGATTTTATTGTATACGCTTTCGGCAAGCCGGAGAAGTGCACCACGAGAAGAATAAAGAGACCCGAGCAGGACTACATAACCGCGACATATGATTTCGGTGATTTCTTCATTTCGACCGAAGCAGCGTGGTTTGCGGGACGCTACCCGTTCTCGGCGCGCTTCATGTTCCAGTTCGAGGATGCCGTTGTGACATGGGAGAACGACGAGATGACAATATATGAGTCCGACGGCGCAGAACTTCACCCAGTGACACAAGACGGAGAGGACACCGGAGACATTGGACTGCCCAAGAGCAACGCATATGCAAACGAGATTCGCTACTTTGCGGACTGCGTAAAGAGCGGTGTTTTCCCGGACAAAGTTAAGCCCGAGGAGCTCGAAACGGTAATTGACATACTCAAAGCTATTTAAATTAAGCTGAAAGCCGCCGGATAAACCGACGGCTTTTCAGTGTGTTATACGTGGCGACAAAAATTAAAAAGTTGACAACTGCATTAAATATTGAAGTTCTCGCAGACTATGGAATTCAACTGTTCCGCTATTTTTTCAAACGGCTGATTCAAATCGAGCGTTTTAACGCTTATCCGGTTTCCGCTCATCATATACGAGTTGTCGGGTTGGATATCCTCATCGGTCGCGGCATACAAAAGCATACCAGAAACGCTGTGCTCTTTATCGCCGAACTCGGCATCTTTGTTCTTCACATAAGTGAAAATCTGATACAGATTACCGGAATGCAGAGTGTGGGAATCGTACTGTGACTGTGTAGTATGGGTATAATATTTTGCATCAATGATAAGAACCTCATCGTCCTTTGTCAACGTAATATCGCTCTGCATAATTGGGAGCATTGTACCGAGTCCATCATCCAACGCCCACGGAATTTGTGATGCTCTCGCTGTTACTTGCGGACACTCTTTTGCATAATATTCGAGTATAAACTTTTCATACAGACGATTCATGCGCTGTTCGTCAACAAACGAAGCTAATTTATACTCGCCAGAGTCCGTTGTCAGCAGCATTCCCTCAAGAATAAGCCGGCAAAGACTGATAAGCATACGATAGGTATTGTTGTTTCTTTGAAAATAAATTGAAGACCAGCGAACAGAGACGGGATCAACAGTATCGACTCCGGAGAAGAAAAGCATTTCTTTTTTCAGCTCGTCTTTGTACTTCTGTTCCACTTTTGCATGGCGGAGCAGGAGCATGACCGTTGTTTTCAGAATCTGATTCAGCAGATTGTTTTCAGATAGCTCGTCATATTCACAGGTCAGCACCCGCTTTCTCGCAAGGCGATCCCGTATCGTTCCGGGCATATCAATCTTCCCGCGGACAACGGCAATATCCTCTTTTTTATCAATATATTCCCGATAAAGCCCTTGTTTCAGCTGCCTTCCGATACCTTTTGCGAGAATCGCCGCAAAGAGATTATGTATATTCTCAAACTCTTCGACAGCTATATCTTCATATCCGCCCTGATTCAGAATTTCAAAGGCATACGCGAGCATATAATATATGTTTTTTATGAAGATGCTCTTATCTTTGATCATTGAAACACACCCTGCAAAATGTTCTTCCAACGCTGGAATTCGTTCTCGTCATCAAACCAGTATTCGCTGAGCATAGGCAGGATATCGTAATCGACGACCGAATGGAGCCATTCATCCGTGCAGACATCTCTGCCGCAAAAATAGCTGTGTCCGATGCAGAATCCCCTGCCCAGAGATTTATCTGCGGCTATTTTGCGGTTGAGTTCTTTTACTTTTGATATGAGTTCATCCAGAGTTTCGCTGTTCAGACCGTTCTGATAGCTAATAAAGCCCTGAGAATCAAAGCCCGGCTCAATTTCAAAGAAACTGAAGCGGCGGCGCAGCGCATAATCAATCATAGCAAGGCTTCGGTCGGCGGTATTCATCATGCCGATAATATAAAGATTTTTCGGTACAGAAAAGGGCAATCCGTTATATGCCAACGTCATTTTTGTACCTCGGTAATCTTTTTCAATCAGCATCAGCAGCTCGCCGAATATCTTGCTCATATTGCCGCGGTTTATCTCATCTATAATAAAGAAAAACTCTTTATCCGGCTGATTTGCGGCCTTCTGACAGAAACGATAAAAAATACCATATTTCAGTTCAAAGCCGTCCTCGACAGGCTTATATCCCATCATAAAGTCCTCGTACGAGTAGTTCTGGTGGAACTGGACAAACTCGATTCTGCTGTCGTCTTTTTCGCCCATCATCGACCACGCCAAACGCCTCGCGGCAAAAGTTTTTCCGACTCCGGGCGCGCCCTGCAAAATTATATTCTTTTTGTTGCGAAGAACATTGACGAGTGTTTCGTAGCGTTCTTCGGTCATATATACTTCGTTTAGGAAATCGTCCTTTGTGTAAGCATCTGAAGATGAGGCTGTGACAATGGGGTTTTCTTCACGAATCATATCGAGAATAAACTCATATTCGCTTCGGGTCAGTTTAAAGAGGCTACCCTGCGGATTTCTGAAATACTCCATATTCTCCAATTCCGGGCATTCTTTGAGCACGGCGTAATCAATTGGAGAGGATAATGTTTCAACTTTCTCAAAAAATAATTTTTCGCCATCCTGTTCTGCACTGACACGACCAATCGCCACAATTTGCCTTACCGGATTGGATTCGTACCCAATAACCACATCTCCGACTTTTGCATCAAGAAAATTCTGAAAAATCCGACGTTTATTTCCATTTTCGTTGTAAAGAGTGTATGCCTGTTTCTCCCCAACCGCAATATCGGAAAAGCTCCAAATTTTAGGATTCGCGTTAAGCCACCAATAACCGCAATCCTTATCACTATGATTATCGACATACAGTTTAATATCGCTCAAATCAGCCTTGATAAGCGCGGCTGAAAGTTCATCTCTGAGCTGCCAAACAAAGCTGCCCTCTTCATCTTTCTCAGCGCTGCGACCGGTATAGAGAATTGTCCACCACTGTGTAGACCCATCCTCTCTTTTTTCAGGAATAACCCCGGTAGCTTTACAAATGCGCTTTGCTAATGCAACCGAGCCAGAATTATAAAAGTTACTGGTTTCACCATATTTTATCGATAATTGCAAGCAAGATGCTGTTCCTCCATAGTCCAACATTCGTTTCACAATTTCAAGCGCGCCGGTGGTAAATACCTCTCTATCTTTCAGAAGTTTTTCCCAATCACTAACGGTAAATCCCGGATTATAGTCCGCTCCATACCAGTTGGTTCGTTCATGTGGCGGTTCAATTTGTGAATAATACCTGCTGATATAAAATCCCACATCGATTGTCAGTGTTTTTAATTCAGGATCTGGATAGCAGTCATCCGTCAAATGGGAGTGCAGAAGATTTACAAGCTCCGCATCCTCCTTGAGAGCGGCACTGATCTCATCATAGAGATTCAAAAAATTACGAATGTTTTCCGCATAAGCGCCTTTTCTGAACTGATAATCAGATTCAAGCTCGCTCGCGACGGTTTTAACTTCGCTGAATTTATAGATATAGTACTTGTCCGGATAGCGCAGCCAAAGGTATGTGCTGATAGCATTTTCATACTGGTAGTGCTGCGCCGCTCCGTTTCCGTATTTTTCCAGTAGCACTGATGACTGATGTTTGAATTCGTCCATGCGCTCAAAAACATCCCTGCTTTCGTCAAATAGGGCGATGAACATGGCTCGTACTTCCTCAGGCGCGGCTTTTGCGAACTCTGACATCATACCTTTGGGAAAATTATTTGCCGAAGCCAGCAGATTATATGTTTTTTCAAGAGAACGGCTCAGCATCTCCGAAAAATCGGAAGCGTTCACATCCCAATTATCCTGAAACTGCTTTACGGCTTTCCATTTGTAATTTTCATTTTTCCACTGGGTCAGTACAAAGTCCTGCTTATACTGTGCGAGGACTTTTTCAAGAATCGATTTATTGAACATATCCGCACCTCCGAGAATAAATCATCAAGGAGATTATACTACACCCAACTTTTTCTTACAATAAGAATTTCCGATTCACAGTTTGCAGAGCAATAAAACGGACAGCAAACAAGCCGCATGAAATCATGCGGCTTGGTGAATCAATTTTGAGTTACAGGTTCTTCCTCGCGGGTTGGCAATTTATTTGCAAATCTGTGTGACGGACGATAAATAAGGAGCGCTATGAATATCAACAGCGCCGTTGCGGCGAGGCTTATGGGATAGACCGTCATTATCGTTTCGAAGTTGTGATTTTTCGGGAACACAAGCTCTATCCAGGCTATTCTTATTCCGCAGACGCCGATCATTGTCAGCACAGCCGGGACGAGTGAGACGCCGAATCCGCGCAGATAACCTGACATTATCTCATAGAGCATACTGAAAGTATACGCCGAGAAGACTATCACGAGGCGCGTATAGCCGATTTCTATAACCTGCGGGTCGCTGTTGAATACCGAGAGCAGGAATCGGCCGACAAGAAGGACTATTCCGATTGCTACACCGGAGGCTATCGTATCTTCTATCAGCGTCAGCCACAGCGTGCGCTTGCAGCGTTTTATCTGACCCGCGCCGTAATTCTGCCCGACGAATGTCGTGCATGCCTGGCTGAACGAGTTCATGACATCGTAAGCTATAACTTCAATATTGAACGCCGCGCTCGACGCCGCTATAACGACGGTTCCGAGGCTGTTTATCGCCGACTGGATGACAATATTTGACACGGCGAAAACAGCGCTCTGGATTCCTGCGGGAAGTCCTATTTTCATTATCACTCTGAAGCTGTTCCAGCTGAACCTCATCTTTTTCGGCTCGACTTTTATATATTTATCCGACTTTACGAGGCGTATAAAAAGTATTATCGAGCTGACTGCATTGGAGATAACCGTCGCCGTCGCAACGCCGCTGACGGTCATTTTGAGAACTATAACAAAGAAAAGATTGAGAATAACATTGAGAACGCCTGACACGGCAAGCGCTATAAGCGGCACTTTTGTGTCACCAATGCTTCTGAAAATCGCCGCTTCAAAGTTATAGAGCAATATGACGGGCAGACCGATTAGATATATTCTGAAATATATAACCGCAAGGGGCAGGACATCATCCGGGACATTGAGGGAGCTGAGCATCCTGCCGACAAAAAATTCGGCTATCACTGCGACTATTGTTCCGCCGACGAGTGCGAATATTATCGAAGTATGTACGGCACGCTGAACTGATTCTTTATTGTTCCTGCCCATGGCGTTTGCGATAACGACATTTGCGCCGAGTGAGATGCCGATAAGAAAGTTCACTATAAGTCCTATAACGGGACCGTTTGCGCCGACCGCAGCGACGGCCGCGGTGCTCTTGTCGCCCGCAAAGTTGCCGACGACGGCGAGATCGGACGCATTGAAAAGCTGTTCGAGTATCGCCGTTGCCGCAACCGGGAGCGCGAACAGCGGCAGCTTGTTCCAGATAGAGCCGTTGAGCATATCTATTTTCTTTGCGCCTGAGCGTTTCATTTCGTTCCCCGCTTTCTTTGAGAGATTTCATGTGTTAGAAAAGTGTTAGAAAACACCTGTTTTGCAAAGGTTGGAGCACAAAAAGAGAAAGACTCGACAATCACGAAAACCGTTGATTATCAAGCCTTCTGCGCTGGTGCGGATAACAGGAGTTGAACCTGCACCGAGTTGCCCCGACTAGAACCTGAATCTAGCGCGTCTGCCAATTCCGCCATATCCGCATTTGTACTTCCTAAATTTTACACGGCGGAAGCTACCGAGGGTGAAGCTGAACGCTTTAATCACCGATAAGTTTGGCGGGCACCCTAAGGAACCCGCCATGGTGCGAGAGACGGGACTTGAACCCGTACGGGATTACCACACGCCCCTCAAACGTGCGCGTCTGCCGATTCCGCCACTCTCGCAGGTCTGTTCTGAATCGTTGTCTTTGTCCCCTCAGAACGTTGACTATTATAGCAAAAGGGGTTGTTTATGTCAAGCCTTTTTTCAAAGTTTTTTCAATATTTTTTCCTTTATTTTTGAGCGACGTTTGACGCCTGATTATTCGCTTTCTAAAGCCGTTATTTTGTCGGCGATAGCCTTGAACACCGGGGCGCAGTCCGACGCGCCTCCGCTTCCCCTCTCTTTAAAAACGGTTATGACATAGCGAGGATTTTCAGCCGGGAACCAGCCCGAAAACCATGTGTTATATAATTCCTCTCCGTTTTCAAACTTCCCGGTCTGCGCGGTTGCTGTCTTGCCGGCGGCGGTAGTGTTTTTAGGCTTTGCTCCCCTGCCGTTTCCGTTTTCGACTGCGCTTTTGAGATATTTTGAAAGTATCGAGGCAGTATTACCGCTCATAACATACTCGCCCGCACGCTTTTCATGTTCAAAGACAATGCTTGTCCCGTCAACAGCTTTTTCGACAAGGTACGGGGTGTTGTATGCGCCGCCGTTTGCTATGCAGGACATGTAGGCGCAGACGATGAGCGGAGATGCGGTAAGCGTGCCCTGACCGAACGCAAGATTGGCAACAGCTGCCTTTGAGTCGAGCTCGGAGACTTTCGGCAGATATCCCGATACAGAAGTTATGCCGTCGCACAAGTCTATAGATTTGCCAAAACCGAGATCGGAGAGAGTCGATATCATCTTTTCTCTGTCGAGCTTCTGCGCAATGTGGATAAAATAGGCGTTGCAGGAACGCTCAAGTGCGCCGCACATATCAACGACTCCGTGAGCCTTATGCTCATAGCAGCCGAACTCGACACCGCCGACTTCCGTCACGCCCGTGCAGTCATATTTTATTGACGGATATATCCCCTGTTCGAGCGCGGCAGCGGCGACGGCAGGTTTGAACACGGAGCCTACCGCAAAAGCGCAAAAAGCGCGGTTGATAAACGGAGAATTGCTGTCCGAAAGGCTCTTTGCCGGGTCGTTTGAATCGAACACCGGTCGGCTCGCGCAGGCTCTTATCGCACCGGTTTTGGGGTCGAGTATAACAACT